>MDTD01185374.1_pt1 | contig 257800 bp, 251 predicted proteins | sample 811221 | NCBI WGS metagenome assembly MDTD01 (sample SAMN05326646, study PRJNA326480) | marine metagenome | isolation source: seawater | place: Pacific Ocean: South West | collected 2011
CTTCAAAAAAAGTCACCCCTCCAAACTAAATAAAATCTATATCAATATGGCGATAACCCCTCAAAATCACTCCCTACCACTCGAAGTCGAAAAGAACCCATATCCATTGCAGAAAATGCGGGGGATGTACAAAAGTTGAACGATAGGATGTTGGCCCGAAATCTCAGGCACCCATTAGACCCCTGCGGGCAGAGATTCGGTTAGCATGAATAATCCCCTCATTTCAATGATTTATGGCGAATTTTGGGGGAAAGAGGGAATTTGAAATTTTGACAATTCCAGAGACCAAAAACGGCCCCCAAATTGCTATTATAGAAAGCATAACAAAATTAAGAAACGAGTGTGAAAGCAGGGCCCCATGGGCTGGCCCTCCTTTTTATTTTTCCACTCCCTCGGTCAACGTACGGATTCACTCGCCAAAATGGCTAATCTAATAAAGTCCCGGGCTAACCAGCTTCTTCTCCATCACCTGAAACAACAGCTGCACCAGAAAGGCCATCAAACACACAGGAATGGCGCCTTCCATAATGGTTGTGTAGTTGTTCAAGGCCAGACCCGCCAAAATGGGAGTTCCAAAACCCCCAGCTCCAATCAGCGCTGCCAAAGTTGCCGTTCCAATGGCTGTGATCGATGAAGTTTTCACTCCCGCCAAAATATAAGGAAGCGCAATGGGAATCTGCACATGCCACAAGGCCTGCCACTTGTTCATTCCCAACTGCCTGGACATATCCAAAAGGGTCTTATCAATCAAAGACAAACCGGTGTAACTGTTCACCACAATGGGAAGCAAAGCATATAAAACCAAAGCAATGATCGAAGGCGTAAACCCCACTCCAAAAAAGGGAATCAAAAAACAAAGCAGCGCCAACGATGGAACCGTTTGAAAGGCCGAACTCATCAACATCACAATGTGCTTTAAGGTGTTGTTCTCAGTCGCCCCATAGGCCAACGGAAATCCAATCACAATGGCCAAAAACACCGAAACCAAAACCAACACCGAGTGCTCAACCGCATAATTGGAAATGCGCCTCATGCGCCCCTGCAAGGCGCTCTTTTTCTCCACCAAGCCATTGTCCATTCCCACACTGGCCACCGTGGCTCGCTTTTCCTCCACATCTGCGTTTAGCTTGGTCATCAACTTTTCATCGATCTTCCCACTCCATGCCGTCAAGGCCGCCCACGCTTTGGGGTTCTTCTGAATAAAGTCTTTGCGAGTGACCCACACCGCTTGGTAGTCCGGAAAAAAGCCCAAATCATCTTCAAGCAAAACAAAATCAAACTTCGCAAGCTTCCCATCAGTGGTGTAAGCATCGGTCACATCAATGGAACCATTGTTCAAAGCCTCATAAGCCAGACTGTGATCCATCCCTTTTGTAGATCGAAAAGGTGGGATCTTATAGTAGGCCCTCAAGGGTTTCAGGCCATCTTTTCGCTCGGTAAACTCATGACTGAACCCTCCGTTGAGCTTCGAGCTGACCTTTTTCAAATCACTGACTGTTTTCAATTTGTATTTTGCCGCTGTCTCTTTACGAACAATCAACGCATAGGTGTTGTTGAAACCCAAAGACTCACTGACAGCAATGCCCATGGGATCCAGCATTTGGTTTAAGTCCTCAATGGACACTTGCTTTTTGGAAGACTTCAAAACCACTTGCAACAAGGTCCCCGTGTAATCCGGATAGACATCAATAGAGTGACTGAGCAAAGACTCCAAAACAAATCCGGTTCCGCCCAGTCCCAAGTGAGTGGAAACAGGAATATCTTCTTGAGACAAGGTGTCTGCCGCCAACTGAGCCAAAATGTAACTTTCAGTAAAATTCTTAGAAGCCACATCCACTGCAAAGGCCTTGGTCGCTGCAAACACACAAAAAATGAAATACAAAATCAATCTTGCCACGGTTCCACCTGCCTTAAGGATTGGAAGAAGAAATAAAATCTTTTGAAAGTAGTGAGTTCGGATCTGCAGAAAGGTCCTTATAAGTTCCCGACTCTTTGAGTTCTCCGGCTTTCATCACCAAAATTTGGTTGCCCAGAGTTTTTGCTTCATACAAAGAATGGGTCACAATCAAAACCAGTTTATTGAGCTGAGAAAACAATTGATTCCACTCCATCAAAATTTCTGATTTTGTTTTCATGTCCAAAGCCGACAAGGGTTCGTCAAAAAGAAAAACCGGTTGATCCAGGAACATGCATCTCATCAGAGCCACTCGCTGCCGTTGGCCCCCACTCAATTGCCGAGGATATTGAGGAAGCAATTCTTTATGAAGACGGACCAAGTCCACCATCTCTTCCAACCGGCGCTGAAGATCTTTAGAACTCCACCCAAGAAGCTTCGCTTGCAGACACACATTGTCTTTCACTGTGAGGTGAGGAAACAGGCCATAATTTTGAGGCATAAATCCCATGATCTGAGACAAGGGCTTCATGTTGGATTCATTCACTTCGATGCCATTCACATCAATTCGACCCGAATCCAAAGGCAAAAGCCCCGTGATGGTCCTTAGAAAAGTGGACTTTCCAGAGCCACTTTCGCCCAGAAGGGCATAAACCTGACTGTGAGAAAACTCGTAGGAGATGTCGTTTAAGAAAAAGTTCGCAGACAAACGAACTCGTGCACGTTCGGCAGTTATTTTTGTATTTGGCATGAATGCAATGATCCTAACAGACTGAGCCTCAAGTTTTACCCCCAGGTCCGGTTTTTAAAATATTTTCTCGTTGGTCCAGTCCGACATTTTCGGCCCATTTCGTTTTTTTATGTATTTTCAATGATTTAACTTATGTAAGCTTCAAGGTCCAGCCTCAAACTTACACTTGACTTACACATTACTTACACACTAAAAATAGATCTATGGCAAAGAACAAACGCAAACCTTTTCTCCTGACTCCCAACGAATTGAAGGTCTTGGAGTTTATTGAGAGCTCTTTGATCGAGAATGGATTTTCTCCTTCCTTTGAGGAGATCAAACAGCATTTTGGATTTGCGTCCTACAATTCCGTTCAACGCTACATCAAACAACTTCAAGACAAAGGCTTTCTCTCCATCCCTGCGGACAATTCCAAAAGAGCCTTACAAGTTTTGAGGTCTTCTGAGCAGTATTTAAGTTTACTGAAAATTCGTTCAGTAAAGCCGACCCATAATAACGAGAAATCCCGAACCCAACCTTTGAAGAAAGAGACTCTAGTTGTAGAGGCGTCTCCTCCTATGACAGAGTCTCTTTCTTTACCTCTTCTCGGCAAAGTGGCCGCCGGCGCACCCATTGAAGCCTTTCATCACGATGAGTTTGTGGACGTTCCCACCTCTTTGGTGAGATCGGCCGCAAAGACCTTTGCACTTTCGGTTCAAGGGCAATCGATGATTGAAGATGGGATCTTAGATGGCGATGTGATTCTTGTGCAAAAGCAAAGCTACGCTCGCAATGGAGAAACCGTTGTTGCAATGATCAACAACCAAGCCACTGTAAAGCGCTTCTACTCTCACTCTTCCGGAGATATCCACAGATATCCACAGAGTGATACACATGTGGAAGTTTCTCCACATTTCTCGAAGAAAGAAATTGAATTGCGACCAGCAAACTCAAGCATGGAATCCATGTGGTTTTCATCAGATGAAGTCGACATTCAAGGAATAGTCGTCGGACTCATTCGACGTTTTTAATCGCTGATTTCGAAAGAGCCCCGATCATAAAAAATTTTAAGGGAGAACTTTTGCGTGGATTCGCAAAAAATGGATCGCTTTAACTTTTTATCTCCAGAGGAGATCAAAGCTCCAGAAGGATGTCCCACAGGGCATTTGGAGCTGGATCAATTCTTGATCTCAAAGGGTCTTCCCAAAGGAGGGCTTTCTGCCCTTTGTGGAGACAAAGGCTTAGGCGCCACTTCTCTATGGCTTCAAATGGCTCAAAGAATCACCGCAAAGAAATCCCATGTGGCTTGGATTGAAAACAAAACGGAACACATCAATCCATGGGCTTTAAAAAAATTTGAAATCCCTTTGAGTCAATTTTTTTGGATCTCTCCTCCGAAAGATCTGCGACAAAAACTTTGGGTGTTGTCGGAGTTGTGCAGTTTGGATTTTTTTGAGTCCATCGCTTGTCCCTTAGAAGGTGAATACTTGAAAGATCGACAACTGCTTCAGCTGCGAAAACTGGCGCGCCTTCATCAGGTTGCGGTGGTCTTCTTCACAACCCACGCCTGGTCCCATCACGAACTGGAAGTGTCTCTGCATTTCCAAAAAGATCACATTCGTATTTTAAGAGCCCGACACCGCCCAACACCCCATCTTTTGGAAAGGAGTTTTTTTCATGCGCACACTCTGTCTGAATTTGCACCAGAAAGAAAAGCCCTACGTGGCTGAGAACTTTCTGACGTTCAGTCCTCGTGTTCACTATCGTGACCCTGGATTGATTTTTTTGGAGGTCTCCACCACAGCTCCTTTGTTTGGAGGGGAAAAGGCTTTGTTTCATGAAGCCACAAAGCTGGCGCAGGAGTTTTTTCCAGAAGCCCAAGGAGCCATTGCCGACAGCCCTTCTGTGGCACAACTTCTTTGTGAAGAACGGCCGTCCTATATTTCCAAACCCAATGAAGACTTGAAGGAACTGGAAAACATTCCCCTGCATCGCTTAAAGGATTTGGAAGGATTGATCGCTTGGCGCTCCACCCGCGAAGTGGAGCACATGGTGAACTTCTTTTCGACCTTGGGGCTTCATAAGATTGGCCAGTTGAAACAATTTGAGATCGACTCACTTCGGGAGAGATGGAATGAAACAGGATCTTTGGTATGGAAAAGACTGCATGGATTGGACCGACAGGTTATTTCCCCTCTCACTCCTACAGAGAGTTTGGAAGAATACGTTTATATGGACTTCGCTGTTTCTCACGCTCCTTTTCTACTTCACTGCTTAGAGAACAGCTTGAATCAAATCATGAAACGTCTTCAAGGACGTCGCGAGTTTGCCCAGAAGGTGATTCTTCAACTGTTTTGCGAATACTCTCATTCTTGTCACTTGATTGAAATGTCTCCTCGCTCCCCCAGCCGTTCTTTGGAACTTTACATGAAGCTTCTTGAAAAAAAGGTTCTGGAGATTTCTTTAGAAAATCCCATCAAGGAATATAAAATCGAAGTTCTTTCGGGACCGGAGAAAATTCAACAGATGGACTTCTTTCAACCTCAACAGCAGGAGTCTGAAAAATTGGACCAAGCCGCCAGTCTTTTTCATCAAGCACAACTTTCCACCGGCTACCTGTGTCCCAAAGATGAGGTGTTTCCCGAAAATTCTTGGGAACTTTTGGATGAATTCGAAGAATTTTTAGAGGCCGAAGATGTGATTGAAGTGTCCGGACAAAGCTTACGACTGACGCCCTCTTACTCTCATCGCATCCAACAGGCTCCGCGGCCCTCCAGACTTTTAAAAAAGCCAAAGCGTTTGTCTTCCGACGAAGTTCACCGTTTGCATTTTCTCAGCACCCATCCCGTAGAACGCATCGAGGGTTCGTGGTGGGAACATTCCCGCGGACGGGATTATTTTTTCGTGATGACCACGCAAGGACAGTTCACCTGGGTTTACTATGACCGCATTGAGGGCGAATACTTCCTCCATGGCTATTTTGATTGAATGGAATTTAAGACCTTAGATTTCTCCCTATGAAGCTCCCCCACACAAAAGCCCGACAATTTTATGGTCCGGGCCGCTCCCTCGCCCCCCAAGACACATCCCTGCAGAAAAGATCTTTTTCTGCAGGGGTGGATTTTGTGGAACTCCTTGGAAAATCCAATTTCTCTTTCCTTGAAGGGGCTTCCCATCCTGAAGAAATGATTCTTCAGGCGCAGCGCTTGGGTTACAAAGGTTTTGGATTGTGCGACCGCAACGGAGTCTACGGAGTGGCAAGGGCCTTTCAGGCGGTGGAATATCCTTCCAAATTTTTACTGGAAGAGTTCCATGGGCAAAAAATTCGATTTCATGTGGGCGCGGAACTTCTGATTCAAAGAGAAGGTGCACCCGAAGGCCAGCATCCCTTGTGTTTGAGTTTTTTGCCGCTCAACAAATGGGGGTACTTTTCACTTTGCCAATTGATCACGCTGTCAAAACGTCGAAGTCCAAAAGGCTTTTGCGCACTGACCCTGAATGACCTAAAGGTCATTTCGGAAAATGCCCTTGCACTTCTTCAACCTCCCTACGAAGAGGATGACATCGAAGCCTTGCTGTCTGTCTTTGACAATCAACATCTCTACCTTGCCACTCACAAAGATTACAGTTGGGACAGTCATTTAAACTATAAAAAGGCTCTACAGATGGAACACAAGTACCAAGTTTCCATTGTGGCTACAACAGCGCCGCTGATGCACTCCAAAGAACGAAAGCCTTTGCATGATGTTTTGACCTGCATCCATCACAAAACCACACTGGAAAAGGCAAAGACACGACTGACTCAAAACTCCGAAAGACATTTGAAAGCTTTGTCGGAATTGAAGGCTTTATGGAGTGACAGGCCTGATGCTTTGCAAAGAACCCTAGAACTGAGTGATCGCTTAAATTTTTCGCTGCACGAATTGAAGTATGAGTACCCAAAAGCCTTTGAAGATCAACGACCACCCCAGAAAATTCTAAAAGACCTTACCTTAAAAGGTTTGGAAAAACGCTTTCCTAAAGGGATTCCTCCATCCGTAATGAAAAGTGTCCAACATGAACTGGCACTGATTGCCGAGCTTCAATACGAAGACTACTTTTTAACTCTTTGGGATGTGTGTCAGTTTGCAAACTCCAAAAAAATTCTTCATCAAGGCCGCGGTTCCGCTGCCAATTCGGTGGTCTGCTATGCCTTGGAACTGACAGCGGTGGACCCTACTAAAGTGAGATTGGTTTTCGAACGCTTTCTTTCCAAAGAACGGGGGGAACCTCCAGACATCGACATTGATTTTGAAAGTGGCCGCCGCGAGGAAGTCATTCAATACATCTATCAAAAATATGGAGCAGAACATGCCGCCATGGTTTGCACCGTCATCTGCTACCGCTCGCGATTGGCACTGAGAGAAAGCGCTAAGACCTTGGGGATTTCAAAAGACCAAGTGGATCTTTTGATCAAGTACATGGGAAGAGAAGGATTGACTCGCGTTCAAGAAGACAAAGACGGGATTTTTGCAAACAAGATCGCGCTTGAAAAATCCCTTTATGAAAGATGGATTCAAATTGCCTCGGCATTGGTTGGATTTCCCAGACACTTGGGCATTCACACCGGGGGATTTTTGATCAGCAAGCGTCCGATTTTTGAATGTGTTCCTGTCGAAAAAGCTTCTATGGAAGGACGCTACGTCATTCAATGGAACAAAGACGATTTGAATGTTTTAAAAATGCTCAAAATTGATGTTTTGGGATTGGGAATGCTTTCCGCTCTTCAAAAAAGTTTTGAGATGCTCAAAAACTACCGCAACATAGATTTGAGTCTTTACTCCATTCCCCATGACGACAAAGACACCTACGCCATGATTCAAAAGGCCGACACCGTCGGTGTTTTTCAAATTGAATCTCGGGCACAAATGTCTTTGCTTCCAAGATTGAAACCTAAATGTTTTTACGATTTGGTGGTGGAAGTTGCCATTGTCAGACCGGGTCCTCTTCAAGGAGGAATGGTTCACCCTTACATTCGCCGCCGCCATGGCCAGGAAAAGGTGGAATATGCCCATCCGGATCTGGTGCCCATTTTAGAAAAAACTTTCGGAGTGCCCATCTTTCAAGAACAGGTGATGCAAATCGCTTCCTCGGTTTGTGGGTTCTCGCCAGGAGAAGCCGATGAATTGAGGCGCATCATGTCCTCCAGTTGGAAGAAACGGGATCTGATGAAAGGTCTGAGACAAAGAATTTTAAACGGCATGCTCGAACATGGAATTGCAATGGAGTATGCCGAAAAAATTTATCAAACCATTGTGGGATTTTCTTCCTATGGGTTTCCGGAAAGTCATGCCGCCAGCTTTGCGCTTCTCACCTATGCCAGCTGTTACATCAAACAACATCATCCTGATCTGTTTGTGTGCTCCCTTCTCAATTCTCAGCCCATGGGTTTTTACTCTCCACGTGCTTTGATTGATGATGCCAAAAGACACGGCGTTCGATTCTTTGATGTTTGCATTCAATCTTCAGACTGGGATTGCAAACCCTCCGTTCATAAACCTCTGGCTCTTCGCTTGGGATTCAACTCCCTTTACGGAGTGCCCAAGCAAGAAGTTTTAAAAATGCTCGAAGAACGACAACGCCATGGAGCCTTTAAAGATTTAAAAGATCTGGTTCGCCGCTGCCCCTTTTTGCGCCGCCAAACTTTATTAAAGTTTGCCACAGCCGGGGCCTTAAAAAGTTTCCAAATGGAACCTCGCCTGGCCGCTTGGAAAATTATGTCTTTAAATATCAATCCACAAAGTTTGTTCTTCACCCAAAGTGAAGAAGGACACAGCCATCAACTTCTTCCTCATGAAGGAGACTGGGATTTTATTGAACGCGAATACCAGTCCAAAGGATTTTCCATTCATAGACATCCCATGGATCTTTTTCGAAAACAGTTGGATCAGGAACGGCCTCGAAGCCTTCGTGCAAAAGATTTAGAAAGAACTCCGGGCGGGCGCAATCTCTCCATCGCCGGGCTGCTGGCCCTTCACCAACGGCCACCCACCGCCAAAGGATTTTCTTTTTTAACCATGGAAGATGAGACCGGATCGTTCAATGTGATCCTCACGCCCGACATTTATGAAAAGTACCGCTTGGATTTGGTGTTTTATCCGCTTTTAAAAATTCACGGCCGGATCGAGAAAAAAAGTGGGGTGATTCACATCAAGGCTCAACACCTTGAGCCCCTCAAACCACCCCAAACCGCTTAAATATCTTTGATAAAAAGACCGTGCAAACTACCGCCGACGGTAAATCACATCATAGTAATAATGAGCCGTTCTTTTTTCGGAAGTCTCGCGAACATCTTCCAAAAATCGCATCTCGCCCTCTTCAGAAAAATGAGGCCAAAAATTTTCCACTCCCAAAGTGAAATCCATTTTATCGATTCCACTTTTATTTTCCCAATAAACCACAGAGGCTGTTTTTTCGTCTCCCATGTAAACAATCAATGGCAGTTCCCATTGTCGAATGTCCGTGCCCTCAGTGATCAACTTGGGGTCTGCACCTGTGGGAACCATATCAAAAACACGACTCTTGTTTCTTTCTTCCAAAATCAGAGCGTGCTCTTCCGTCACAGGCCACTTGTCCATGGAAAGTCGTGTGCAACGGTAAGTTTGCGACCGCACATAAAGGCAATTGAAGCCTTCGGCCTTTAAGTTGTTCAAATAAGTCCGATCTTTGTCAGACCGCACGGGAACAATCTCCACCACAATGCTGTGAGACGGAACATACTCTCCCGAAGATTGCCAAATCCCACTCATGTCGTAGGGCTTTGCCCATGCAAGTGAACTTCCAAGTGCCAAAATTAAAATTCCCAAAGCTTTCATCTCTTCCTCCCTATTGAATGAAACAAAAAGCCCTTCAATTAGACCGGTAAACCTCTCAATTGGAAAGCCCCAACTGGCGCGTTGTGACAATGCAAAATCATAGACATTTTAGTGGGATTTCGAACGGGACCCCTTTAAGGTGAGGGAATGGTTAAACTGTGCGCCACGGGCAATGATTTTTTACTGATCAACCAAATGGGAAACGTCTCCAGTCCCGATTTGCCAAGCCCTGAAATCATTCAGCAAATGTGTCACCGTCATGAAGGCTTCGGAGCCGATGGCGTCGTGGTGATTCTCCCCCACGCTCAAGCGGATTTTCAATGGCGCTTTTTCAACTCTGACGGCGGAGAAGCTGAAATGTGTGGAAATGCGGCCCGCGCCGTTTCTCAGTACGTGGCCCACACCCAGCAAAAAGCCGAACTCAAATTTGAAACAAAAATTGGAACCATTGAAGCCTTGGTGGAAAACCCCGAAAGCCTCTCGGGAAATGTGACCATTTCCTTACCCACTTGGAAAGATTTCGAATCTCGCCTGTCTGTGGAAGGAAAAGCCTTTTCCTATGCAAACACGGGCGTGCCTCATGCGGTCTTAACCGTTTCGGAATTAACCGACCTTGAAGAATTGCGCGAGTGGGCCCTCAAAGTAAAAGCACTCCCTCGTTTTCTAAAAAACGGAGTGAACGTCACCTTCAAAGCTCAAACTCCACTTGCAGATCGCATTCAGTCCATCACTTTTGAACGCGGAGTGGAAGATTTCACTTTGTCCTGTGGAACTGGCGCCATGGCGGCGGCAGTCTGCCACGCAGAGGGGCGCAAAGCTTTTGATCTGACTGTTCAAGTTCCGGGTGGCATGCTATGGGTTTCAGCCAAAGGGAACCAGCTTCATTTGAAGGGCGAGGGAAGAATTGTCGGCTCTTGTCACTTCGGCCAATTGGATTCCGACAAGGAGATTTAATTTATGAGTCTTAAAATCGATGACATTGCTCACAATTTAAAAGTTTTAAAACGCATCGAAGAAACCCCTCAAGCCACCAGCTTTGTCTTGGAAATTCCCGAAAATCTCAAAGAAAAATTCAAGTACAAACCAGGACAATTTGTTTCGTTTTTTATGGACGTCAAAGGAGAGCAGATCTCCAGAAGCTATTCCTTAAGCTCCGCTCCTGAAGTGGACGAAGACTTTCAGGTGACTGTGAAACGGGTCGAAGGTGGTAAAGGATCTAACTTCTTGTGTGACCACATCCAAGCGGGAGACACTTTGAAAACAGCTCCTCCCTCCGGTCATTTCTTTAAATCCATGGATTCTACAAAACACTTTGTTTTGTTTGGCGGAGGTTCTGGGATCACTCCTTTGTTTTCGATTCTGAAGCATGTTCTAAAAACCAAACCGGATGCGCGGGTTTCGTTGGTTTATGCCAACCGATCTGAAGATCAAATCATTTATAAAAAAGAACTTCAACAATGGGCGACGGACCACACTTCCCGTCTTCAAATTCACCATTTGCTTTCTCAACCGTCTGCAGCTTGGGAGTTGCCCACATCGAAGATCACGTCCGCATGGATTGGAAGCTTTCTTGGAGAAATTGATCAAGGTTCCACAGAATTTTACATCTGCGGACCTGAAGGCTATATGGAATTGTGCAAAAATGCTCTCTTGGAAAGTTCTGTGGCCAAAGAGCGCGTTCATCAAGAAAGTTTCGCCACTTCCATTCCGAAATCTGCACAACCAGCAACGGACATCGATGGAAAAACTTTAATTGGAAAATCCCCTTCTGAGGAAGCAGACACTTACAAGGTCTCCGTCACCTTGCAGGGAGTGACCAAAGAATTTAACGTCAAGAAAGACGAAACAATTTTGGAAGCCTTGATCGAGGCCGGTGAAAATCCTCCTTACTCCTGCATGGACGGAGCCTGTATGGCCTGTATGGGCAAAGTGGAAAGCGGGTTGGTCATGCAGGAAGATCCTGGCATTTTGACTCAAGAAAACATTGATGTGGGCGAATGCCTCACTTGCCAATCAAAACCTCGGGCTCAAAACTCCAAAATCACTTACGATATTTTCTAAACCTGGCATTACGAATGAATAAAGTCTCAAAGTTTGCCTTTGCTTGCTTGTTGTGTTTTGGAGGATCAACCTATGGATCCACCTTAGGCCCTCGAAGCACCCATCCTTTGGCTTTTATGCACGGACTTCCCTCCGGAGAAAGTCCCGGCTGGAAGAACAAGAAGTGGTTTTACTCAGAACTCCAATACGGAAACTATTGGAATGCCCCTTCAAGCTTTGAAGACAAACGCACTGGCGACTATTACACCTACCGAACGGACTTTGAACAGGCGCTCTTGCATTTGGAAAATGGATTTGCACTCAACAAAGAACTTGCCGTGAGTGTCGGCCTTCCCATCGTCTATCGCTATGGTGGATTTATGGACCAAGCCTTGGATGATTGGCACATCTTTGTAGGCGCGGATCGATTTCGCAGGCCTTACTTTCAAAAAAATCAAAGCCGCTGGAGCATTGAACGAAATGGCATTGAACAACTGACCTCTCCGACCAACAATGGCCTGGGAAATGCTTTATTGAAAATGAAGTATTGGTTTTACCAAATTCACGACCCTGAAGGTGAACCGGCCTACAAAGAAAATTTAGGAGCATCCGTCTCCACTCAAATCGCTCTTCCCTTGAGAGGAGCCAGCAGCGGACTTTCTACAGGAAACGCAGAGCTTTCTGCACTTTTGCATTTTGGATCTCATGTGGCTGGCAAATTGTATTTCTGGGGAAGTGCTTCGCTCACAAAGAAAGCTCCCAATCCGTTGATGACAGATTGGCCTCAAAAGACTTGGGCTCAAATGTATGAAACCTGGTTCGAATACAAACTGAAAGAAAATTGGACCTTAATTGCTCAACTTCGCTATGAATCGCCACTGATGGAAGCATCCTATTTGAATTTTATTTACCACAGCACCGAAGACAAATACCAGGATGCAGAAAGAGCGGCCTCCGGTTGGAATGGTCTGACATCATGGAGAGCCACAGAATCTTTGGGATTTCGTTACCGTGTTGCAGAAAATAAAACTTTCACATTTTTGTTTCAAGAGGACTTCACTTTGGGAGACAATGACGGGCGAGGAAATATCCTCTACGTCCATGGAACTCCAGATGTGGCTTTGATTGGGCAGTTTCAGGTTCAATATTAAGAAAGGATTTTTTATGAAATTTTATATGGGCATTTTGTTGGCCAGTCTTTTTATTGCAGGTTGCAGCTCTCAACCCATTGTTCCCACTTCAAAAGACATTGAAGTCACGCGCAAAGAGCTTCCTGATTGTGAAAACTTGGGGAACCTTACCGGAAAATCCATGCATGCCACCGGCGGAAAAGAACAAGCACTTGAGGATCTGAAAGATCAAGCCGCGGACAAGGGAGCCACTCACGTTCAAGTGCATCAGTTTTCATCGATGGGTACTGCCGTCACAGGAACACTTTACAAATGCAAGTAAAGCAATTCCTGAAACAATTGAAAACCCCGCTCAATGATGTGGTGACCTCCACAGAAATTCCTTTGGTATTTAAAAAAATTCCAGAAATTCGAGAAGTTTCTTTTGAGAAGTACACCTATGACTCTGACAGCTTCTCCGTGCAAAAAAAACTTCACCCGGAGATTCAGCCCCTTCGGTTGCCCAAAGAAACTGAAGAAGTTTTTGCAAAAGCCGTGAAAGTTGCGAAAGAAACTTCACTGATGGAAGTTGTTCATATCAACGAAGACATTCGTCAGTTTGAGGCAGTTGCCACCACTCCATTGATGAAGTTCAAAGATGACATTGTGGTTAAAGTGGAACCTGATGAAAAAGGATCTGTGGTTCATATGAGATCCAAATCCCGTCTGGGAAAAAGTGACTTGGGAAAGAATGCGGAACGCATTCAATCCTTTTTTTCGGTCCTTAAAAAAGAACTCGAGCTATAAAAAGTTTTAGACGGCGAATGGCTTCCATGGGGATTTCATGCTGACCATTAAATCCGTAAAACTCGTTGGGAAAGTCATTCTTCCTTAAAAAATCATTCAACTTTTGAGCCTGGTGAAAAGTTAAAATGGGATCAAAATGCCCATGGGTTTGAAACACCGGAGGCCTCTCTTTGGCGTGGTCACAAAAGCTTTGCCACTCGCTGCGGTTACAAAGTGTTCCCGAGAGGGCCACTAACCCCTTGAACCGAGATGGGTTTTTCAAAAACAAGTGAGTGGTCAACATCGAACCCTGGCTAAATCCCCCCAAAATGATCTCTTCATGAGGTAGGTTTGAAATAAACCTTTCAACCTTTTTCACAATGCCGTTAAGGCCCTCGGGGCGAATGTCCTCGAAGTCAAAACCATCGGTCAATTGACTCAACGGAATGGGAAACCAGGCCCGTCCCATTTGCCCAAAGCCAATGGGCACTTCCAAAGGACCTTCCGGAAAATAAAAGCTCAACCGGTCGTCAATGTTCAACATGGGCACCAAGCTTGCCAAATCTTGAGCATCTGCACCAAAACCATGGAACAACACCACAGCAGGACCATCGTCTGTCTGACGGTCACTGTCTTTAATCAGCGTTTCTATACCTGCAATTTGCTCGACTCTGAGTCGTGACATATGAATCAAAACCCTCCAAGATCAGAAAAATGAACACCATCATGCGGGAAAAGCTTTCGGTTTGGCAAGGCCACTATCAAAAATACGCTCCTTATTGGCCTGCAGCCTTTTTTACTCTGGGGTTTTTGTTTGATGTTTTCACCATCGACCGTGTGGATTCTCTCTTGGCCATCCTTCAGCAAATCGGATATCTGCTGGTTATTGGCGGAGTCCTTATCGTCAACTTTTTCCAACAAACCCGCACCCCGAATCCGGAATCTTGGGGAAAAATCAGAACCTACTATGAACGCTACAAAAATGAATTGGTGCATTTTTGCTTTGGAGCTCTGCTTAGCAGCTACACCATCTTCTTTTTTAAAAGTTCATCTTTGATTGTGTCTTTTGCCTTTATGTTGGTAATGGCCACTTTGTTGGTTGCCAATGAATGGTCTCGATTTCAGTCGGCAAGCCTTCCCTTTAAATTTGCCCTGCTTTCCCTATGTTTGATTTGCTTTTCTCTATTGATGGTTCCTGTGCTGGTCGGATCCATAGGACTTCTTGTTTTTATTGCCTCTTTGGTGATGGGCGTTTTTCCTCTGGCTCTACTTTCTCTTTATATTTTAAAAAAGCGGGTCCAACTCTTTGAACTTTGCAAAAAACAAATTTTGATTCCATCCAGCTTGGTCACTCTCATATTTTTGATCCTGTATGTTCTGAAATGGATTCCACCAGTTCCCTTGTCTGTGCAGTTTATCGGAGTTTACCATGATGTTAAAAAGCGCCATGGAGTTTACGAACTCTACCACGAGAATCCTTGGTGGAGATTTTGGTATGAAGGGGATCAAAATTTTTTGGCTCAACCTGGCGACCGCATCAATGTGTTCTTTCGAATTTTTTCTCCGGCTCAATTCTCCGATCAAATTCGTCTGGTTTGGCTTCATAAAGATCCAAAATATGGTTGGACCGAACAGGATCAAATTCCCATTCAAATTTCCGGAGGACGTGAAGAAGGTTTTCGTGGCTACGGAATTAAGTCCAACTACATTCCTGGAGAGTGGCGGGTTCAAGTCCAAACTTTAGACGGACGTGAGGTCAGTCGCATCCATTTTGACTTGGAGCTTGCCCCCGAGCATCCCAGACGTTTTACTATGGACACTCAATAGGGGGTTTCAAATGATCATCGCCTTTCCCATGGCTGTTTATGTTTTTTATATTTTTTTGATTGGTATTTTTAATTTTCTGACCCGTGTTCAAAGTGCCAAAACGGGAAAGGTTCGGCTCAGTTACTTTCAAACCTACGAAGGTGCTGCGCCAGATACTATGGTGATGGTGGGACGGCATTACGACAATCAGTTTCAAGTGCCCATGCTCTTTCTGATTTCTTGTTTGGCCACTTACAATTTTCATGCGGTTAATGGTTTTGCGGTGGGATTGGCATGGGTCTTTGTGGGTTCTCGAGTGCTTCACACTTATGTTCACTTGAAGGTGAAGAACGTTTTGTTGCGTGCCCGCGTTTATGCCCTAGGTCTTTTGTGTGTGGTGGCTCTTTGGATCAATATTTTGGTTCATGCGGCAAATTGATTGGTAGACTCGATTCCATAAATCTAGCTACGTCCATCCGTGGGCTCTTTCTACAAATATCGCCAATTCTGCAGGTTCAATGAACTCACCAAGCAAACACGCCCATCCATGGGCTCACAAGAATTTTTCTTGCAGAAAAAACACTTCCTGTTTTCTTGAGGTTTCCTTGTTGAGTTCATTGAACCTGCGGAACCGGCAACAATTTGAAAATTTCATTTTTTACCGATTGTCCATAGCCGGTGCAACTCCTCACCTTATTCGCGAAACAACTTCATCGATCTTATATTTCAATTCATTTTCTATAGAGGCGGACACACCCTTCCTTAGGTTCTACCAGCATTTGCCTTTCGGCAAAACGCATCTTGCTTGCTGGAGGTCCTTCAATTTTATCAATTCCTTATTCTGACATTTGAATTTTATAAATCCAGACGCGTCCATCCATGGACTCACAAGTCTTTTCCCTTCGGGAAAATCGCATCCTGCTTCCTTGAGGTCTGGCTTTATAAATTTCAAATCCCAGAACAGGAATTCGATCCAAATTTTCTTAGCGTCTACTAAGCATTGCGGCACAATTGATGATTTTTAGAAATTACATTTGACATTGTTTTTTAAGAATTCATTCGCACAAATCTATTTTGTGAAATCACTTATAGAATTATTTTTAAAGCAATTCTCGGCGTCACTGCACTCATTTATTTTAAACTTCATCAACGGACATTCCCGACGGCCAAAGTTCTTTTAGAAGCAAACCTCAGAGCTAAAATATGGAATTAAAAACCCATGGTAGTGTTCGTTCATAGAAAGAGGACCTATGAAAATTCACAATGAACTTCTTGAACTCCGCAAACAGGAAAAACGGATCACTTCTGAAATCCTAAACAAGCTTCAAGAAATGGAAAACAGCCGACAATATTTGGAGATGGGATACAATTCTCTTTTCGATTATTTGGTTCGAGGTCTTGGCTACTCTGAAGCCACTGCCTATCAAAGACAGGCCTGCGTTCGATTGGCCAAAGAAGTTCCCGAACTCAAACAAAAAATAGATCAGGGAAGTTTGACACTCTCTGCTGTGACCACCGCCTTTAAACATCTTCGAAAGAAGCCGGTGGAAGAAAAAAGAAAAATCTTAGCATCTATGGAAAACAAATCTTCCCGAGAAGTGACAGCTCTGTTTTTGGAACCCACACCGACAATAAAGATCAAAAAGACAGAGTACATAGACAAAGTGCATTTGAGATTGGAACTGTCTCATGAACAGCATGAAAAATTGGAAAAGTTGAAGGCGCTAAAGTCTCACAAGCACAGTGTGGAAAGTCTGTTGTTGGATCTCATCGAAAAAGAACTCAAATCTTATGAATTTGTTCAGGGGAAACCTTCAAAATCCAGAGAAGGCAAAATTTTTGGTGCACCAAAATCGAAAAATCCCCGGCAAATTTCAAAACGCCTACGAAATGATGTGTTAAAGGAGGCTCATTTCAAATGCCAATATCCTGGATGTGAATCCGATCACTTTTTGCAAATTGATCATATTTTTCCCGTTAGAAAAGGTGGAAATCAGCAGCGACAAAACCTTCAAGTTTTGTGTGCCAGACACAATCGACACAAAGGCTGAGTCCCTCTTGATGCGGCAACTCTGAGTTGGCCCACTGAAACCATCGAGGTGCGAAAGCCCGCGAGCGGACACCTCCCCTTAACACGCTGTTGCTACCAAAAGGTACCTGGCGCCTTTTTCTTTGGAGGGGCGGGAATCAGATCGGGAATGCCGATAAACAAAACCCCCATCAGATAAATTTCGTCCGGTGAAATGTCTAAAATTTTGTAAGTTTCGGGATGAATCGAAAATTTTCCGGTGCTCCACTTTGTACCGATGCCCTTTTCCCACAGAACCAACGAAATGATTTGCACACTGCACGCCATCGTCGCCTGGTCCTCTTCAAAGGTTCTTGGATCAGCACTTTTAGAAATACCTAAAAAGATCCAGTGGGCGGGGGCTGACAATTTTTTTCGCAACGCCTTTTCTTTGGTCTCTGAAAATTCAGACTCTTTTTGCTTTTTCAAGTCCACAGCCAAATCCACCAACTGCTGGCGTTGCTCTGGATTTGCAGAAATGTATCTCCACGGTTCCGTCAGTTTGTGATTGGGAGCCCAAAGGGAAAGCTCCAAGGCTTCCTCAACAAGATCCCAGGAAACGGGCTCATCTTTGAATTGGTGAATGGTTCTTCGCGACCGAATCAATTCTTTTAAATTCATGATTCATTCATTGAGGGTTTGATGGAGCAATGTCAATGAGATAAGTTTTCCCCATGAAAGTCCTTTTTGTCTGCTTAGGAAATATATGTCGCTCCCCTGCCGCCGAAGGCATTTTTCGAAAACTCATTCAAAATGAAGAGCTGCACACCAAAGTTTTTCACGACTCCTGTGGAACCGGCGGGTGGCATGAAGGGGAACCTCCCGATGGTCGCATGACCGCTCACGCCCGTGAAAGAGGTTACGATCTTTCTGATTTTCGAGCCCGCCCCTTTGATCCCTCCAAAGATTTTGAAAACTTTGATTTGATTCTCACCATGGATGGGTCGAACTTTTCCAACGTAAAAAGAATGGCAAAATCAGAGGATGATTTGAACAAGGTCCGTCCCTTCACCTCTTTTTGTAAAATTCATGACGTCACCGAAGTCCCTGATCCCTACTACAAAGACGAATTGGGATTTGAGTTGGTGATGGATATTTTAGAAGATGGTTGTGAACAGTTGATTTTACACATTAAGGAGCGTCTGCCATGAAAGCCCTTCGTGTTCTTAGCAAAGATCAACCGGCCCAGTTGGTTGAAATGAATTCCGATGAACTGACCCCTGGAGAAGTTCACATCAAGATTCACTATTCCAGCATCAACTACAAAGATGCTCTTGCCGTCACCGCCAAAGGAAAGATCATTCGCAACTTCCCGTTGAATCCCGGAATCGACTTTTCTGGCACCGTTCTCAGTTGTGCAAATTCTGATTTCAAACCGGGTGACTCCGTCTTAGTTACTGGTTGCAGTGTGGGCGAAGAGTGGGATGGCGGGTTTGCAGAAGAAGTCAAAGCCCACGCCAATTCGGTCATCGCACTTCCAAAGGGAATGAGCTTAAAAGAAGCCATGTTTTTTGGAACCGCAGGCTTTACCGCGGCCCTAGCGGTTCATCGACTTTTGGAAAACCATCAATCACCAGCAAAAGGCCCCATGTTGGTCAGCGGCGCAACCGGAGGCGTGGGAAGTTTTTCTGTGGCTCTGCTCAGACATTTGGGATTTGAAGTGATTGCACTCACAGGCAAAAAAGAGTCCCAATCGGAATACCTCAAAAACTTGGGAGCTTCCCAAGTGATGAACCTTGAGGACTTGGGTTTAGACAATAAACCTCTAGGGCGCGCACTTTTTGGCGGTGTCGTCGACAACTTAGGTGGAGACTTTCTCTCCAAGGCCCTTCCCCACGTAGACCTTTGGGGGAACGTTGCCGCTATCGGTCTCGCGCAAAGTCCAACTCTTCAATCCACAGTGATGCCTTTTATCCTTCGTGGAGTCAGCTTGCTCGGGGTGAGTTCAAACAACTGCCCCCTCAAATTGCGAAGAGAAATTTGGAGACTCCTCACTCATGAGTGGAAGGCGCCTGGATTTGAACACATTGAAACTCAAGAGATACCTCTGGACGAAGTTCCTCAAGTGGCCAAACTCATGCTTGAACGAAAAACCCATGGCCGAATTCTTGTGAACTTGGTAAACCCCAAATCATGATTCAATTGACCTCTCTCGAAGGAAATCGACAAAAATTAGATGGGGGCTCCATGTTTGGGAATGCTCCCCGTGCCGTATGGTCCAAATGGACCTCCCCCGATGAACAGGGCCGCATTGATTTGGCCTGCCGTTCTTTTTTGATTCAATGGGAGGGTCATAACATTCTTTTGGAAACAGGCATTGGAAGTTTTTTTGAGCCCAAAATGGCGGATCGATTTGGGGTTCAAGATCCCGACCGTCATTTGCTGGTGGAAGCCCTGGCAGAAAAGGGGCTCACACCTTCGGACATTGATGCCGTCGTTCTTTCCCATCTCCATTTTGACCATGCCGGAGGCCTCCTGCCCAATTACAAGGATCGCGAATCCGGAAATGACGAACTGATCTTTCCCAAGGCCCAATTTTTTGTGGGAGAAGAGGCCTGGAAAAGAGCCGTCGACCCTCACCCCAGAGACCGTGCCTCCTTCATTCCCGGACTTACAGAAAAACTGGAGCAGTCCGGTCGGCTCACTCGAATTCCTGAAGGGGGAAAATTTCCAGCCCCTTATGATCAAATTTTGAGTTTTCGAATTTCCAACGGCCATACTCCCGGGCAGCTGTTGACCCAGGTTTCGGGCCCCAAATACTCGGCGATCTTTACCGGAGACTTGGTCCCCGGAAGTCATTGGATCCACTTGCCCATCACCATGGGCTATGACCGCTTTCCTGAAAAAGTCATCGACGAGAAATCGGACCTTTACAAAGAGGCGGCCCCAAAGCACTGGATCTTGCTTTTTACCCATGACGATCAGGTTTCGGGAGCCCAAATTTGTCAGGACGAACGAGGGAAATACGCTGTAGATCAGGCTTTCCCCCAATTTGAGGCCTTTCAACTTTAGGCCCTTTGTGGTAGTATTAAGTATTGAGTCTTTTCTGACTTTCACATCATAGCCAGAAAAAACCCGGCCCGGACCTCAGGATTTTTAACACAACTTTGATTTTTCAAAATTGAGGAAACGAGCCAAAATATTTCAAAGCTGAATATTTTTAGCTGATTTTATTTACGGAGAAAGAGGCCCCTTCCTTGTCTATTGATGAGCGCATTGAAAAAGCATTGAATAAAATTAAGCTCAATCGATTTACACCTTACCCCACATTGAATTCGGGTTGGACTCAAACCATTTTAGGATTTTATCTTCCGTTTTTAAAAGCTTCCCGTCCCACCGCCATTCACAGTTTAAAACTTCCCGACAACGACCAATTGCTGATCATGGAAAACCGACCCAAAAGTTGGAAGCCTGGTCAGCGGGTTGTGCTTTTGGTTCACGGGATCACCGGATGCTATCAGTCGGGCTACATGCAAAGAATGGCGCGCCGACTGGCAAAGCGGGGAGCCCTGGTTTTGCGCTTGAATTTGCGAAGTGCGGGCCCGGGACTTGGACTTTCCAAGCGCGCTTATCATGGGGGCTCCAGTGACGACACTCGTGAAGCCCTCAAGTGGATTGAACAGAAATTTCCTCAATCCCCGGTCACTCAGGTGGGATTTTCGTTGGGGGCGAACATCACGTTAAAAGCCGCAGGTGAAGATGGCTCGCGACCCACAGGAAACTTAGATTCCATTGTGGCAGTTTCTCCTCCGACTGATTTGCGAGAGTCCGTGCGACGCTTGGATTCGAAAGAAAGTGCTGTCTTTCGAAAATTCTTTATGAAGTATTTGGTCAAAGATGTTCAAAAACTTCACGCCAAATATCCCGAGCTGGGCCCCGTCCTCGTCACCAAAGACATGAGTGTGGCGCTGTTCGATGAAATTTTCACAGCTCCCAACGCCGGCTTTAATTCCTCCGAAGATTATTACCGTGAAAGCAGCTCCGCAAAGTACATTCCCGAAATCAAAGTTCCTGCTTTGATCATTGGCTCTCAAGACGATCCTATCGCGGCGTCTGAGCCGCTCTTAGACATCCCCACAGGGGACAACATTGATTTGATCTTGACCAAACATGGTGGCCATGTGGGCTTCCTTGGCTTTGGCAGTCAATGGGAAGAGGTTCGATGGGCCGATGAAGCCGTGGCCAAATGGATCGAAAGCTTTTTGATCTGACTTCCAACAAATCACTTGAATAACGCCTGATTTCTTCTAAAACTCTGTACTCTCTATGAAATCTCAAAAAGTTTTTATTTCAGGAGTGGCGGGTTTCCTGGGAAGCCATGTGGCTGACCTTTTGGTTCGTCAAGGGCATCATGTTGTGGGCGCCGATGATCTTTCCGGTGGAAATTTTGACAACGTTCCCTCCCGCGTAGAATTTTTAGAATATGATCTTCGCGACCGTAGAAAAAATCTCAAAGCCCTTGAAGGCGTGGATGTGGTCTTCCATGCAGCGGCCATGGCCCATGATGGATTTAGCGTTTTTGCACCTCACCTGATCACCGAAAACCTCTTTGCCACAACATCCTCTTTGGTGAGTGCCTCTCTTCAACAGCGAGTGAAACGCTTTGTTTTTTGCTCCAGCATGAGCCGTTACGGAAATCAAAATTCTGCCCTCTTCACCGAAGACATGGAGGCCAAACCTCAGACGCCTTATGGAATCGCAAAACTGTCCTGCGAAAATCTGATTCGCAATCTTTGTGAAACCCATGGCATGGAGTGGGTGGTTGCGGTTCCTCACAACATCATTGGCCCCCGGCAAAAATACGACGATCCCTATCGCAATGTGGTTGCGATCATGATCAATCGCATGCTCCAAAACAAATCGCCCATCGTTTATGGTGATGGCGAGCAAAAGCGCTGCTTTTCTCCCATTCAAGATGTTCTGCCGTTGATTCCCCATTTGCTCTTTGACCCAAAGGCACAAGGCGAAGTGATCAATGTGGGTCCCGATAAAGAATTTGTAACCATCAACGAATTGGTTCAGATGATCAATCACACTTTAGGAACGGACTACGTCCCCCACTATTTGAACCCCAGACCCAATGAAGTTGCAGAAGCCAATTGCAGCTCTCAAAAAGCTCAAAAACTTTTTGGTTACAAACCCACATCCCAGACTCAACAAACCATTTCAGAAATGGTTGAATGGATCAAAGCCCAAGGGCCAAAGCCCTTTCAATACAATCATGAAGTGGAGATCGAATCTCCACAAACTCCCCTCACTTGGAAAGAGAGAATTTTTTAAAAATGGATATTCGTAATATTTGTATCATTGCCCACGTGGATCATGGGAAGACGACTCTTGTGGATCACCTTCTGAAACAAAGCGGAACTTTTTCTGAAAGAGAACAGGTTGACGATCGTGTGATGGACTCCATGGATTTGGAGCGCGAAAGAGGGATCACCATTCAGGCAAAGAACGCGGCCATTCGTTACAAAGATTGCCGCATCAACATCATTGATACTCCCGGGCACGCCGACTTTGGCGGAGAAGTGGAACGTATTTTGGGAATGGTGGATGGAGCGGTCTTGCTTGTAGATGCGGCCGAAGGCCCTCTGCCGCAAACTCGGTTTGTGCTTCAAAAGGCTTTGGAAAAAGGCCATAAAGTCATTCTCTGTATCAACAAAGTGGATCGTCCCGAAGTTTCTGACGGCATTCGCACCAAAGAAGTTGTGAATCATGCTTTTGATTTGTTTATCGACTTGGGCGCGACAGAGGACCAAGCAGACTTCCCCATTGTGTACGCCTGTGCAAGACAGGGCTGGTGCACCAAAGATCCCAGCGAAATCCCGGCACTGATCTCTGGCGAAAAACAAGGAAGCCTTGAGCCTTTGTTTGAATTGGTTGTGGAGCATGTGGCTCCTCCCCAAGTGGAAGAAGGAAAGCCTTTTCAAATGATGGTCACCAATTTGGGTTGGTCCGATTTTGTCGGCCGTTTGGCCATTGGCAGAATTTTAAGTGGCTCTGTCGAATCTGGACAGAAACTCATTCGCCAAGGGATCACTGAAGGGGGAACTCCAAAGAATCAAAATTTCACCGTCAGTCAGCTGTTTCACTATCAGGGTTTGAAACAAACAGAGGTTCCCCAACTGCTTGCCGGGGATGTGGCTGTGATTGCGGGAAGCGAAGACTTTCAAATTGGAGACACCATCACTTCGGACGAAAGCATGGCGCCTCTTCAAAGACTGGAAGTGAATAAGCCCACTTTGGCCATGATCTTCTCTGTAAACACTTCACCGTTTTCCGGAAAAGATGGGGAGGCCATTCAATCTCGAAAATTGCGTGAGCGTTTGCTGCGTGAAGTGCGTTTGAACGTGGCTGTTCGATTTGAAGAGACGGATCAACCGGATCAATTCCGTGTTCTGGGCCGAGGAGAACTTCAGTTCGCCATCTTAATTGAGCAAATGAGACGGGAAGGCTTGGAGTTTATGGTGGGTCGACCCATCGTTTTGACCAAAGAAGAAAATGGCATGAAGATGGAGCCGCTAGAGCGCGCCACTTTGGACTTGCCGGAAGAATTTTCGGGCGATGTCACTCGCATGTTCCAAGAGCGAAAGGGCTTGCTTGTTTCCTACGAAACCAGCGGCACTCACTCGGGATCTGGCGGCACTCAAAATCGGGTGCGCCTAGAGTTCGACATTCCCACCCGCGGTCTTCTTGGAATGAGAACCAAGTACCTCACGGCCACCAAAGGAGAAGGGCTTTTCAGCTCGCAGATGACCGGATATGTGGAATGGAAGGGAGACCTTCTTCACCGTCCAAACGGGGCGATGATTTCAGATCGTCCCGGAAAGGTGACCGAGTATGCGCTTCTCAATTTGGACGATCGTGGGGTCCTTTTCCTTCAGCCTGGAGCAGAAGTTTACGAAGGGATGATCATCGGAGAGTTCAACAAGGAGAACGACCTGAATGTGAACCCTTGCCGAGAAAAGAAGCTGACCAACGTCCGTGCCGCTGGCTCTGACCATTACGAGGCTCTGAAAGGGGTCCGCCAAATGAGCTTGGAAAAATGTATAGAGTGGCTGGAAGAGGACGAGTGGATTGAGGTCACTCCAAAGAACATTCGGCTGCGCAAAAAGGTCCTTGCTGGAAATCAGCGATCCCTTATTCGGCGTTCCTAGAGGGCGCCTTAGGGCCTGAAACAATTTTAAATCAAATTTTAGGCCTTCTGTCCGATTTCTCTTTCCGAAGGCCTTAAGAAGCTTTGAAATCCCTTGTTTCGGCCTTTTTTCATGCTATATTCCTTAGCAGATACAGGTTTACAGGTACGCCACGAACGAGGACTTCTTTGTGGAACTTGGGGCCAGAACACAAAGGAGAACGAGTAATGAATAAGAAACTCTATGTGGGAAACCTTCCCTATTCGTTTGATGACCACAGTCTTCAAACAGAGTTTTCACAATTCGGTCAGGTTGAATCTGCCCGTGTGATCACCGATCGCGAGACCGGTCGATCCAAAGGATTTGGTTTTGTTGAGATGAGCTCTGAAGACGAAGCCAACAACGCCATCGATAAATTGAATGGCCAAGATCTTGGCGGAAGAAACGTCACTGTTTCTATCGCAAAGCCACAGGCTCCCCGCGAAAACCGCGGTGGTGGTTTCGGTGGTGGTCGAGGCGGAAACCGTCGCGGCAACTATTAATTTATATTTGAGTGCAAACTCTAAAAGCCTCTGCTCCCAAGCAGAGGCTTTTTTTTTGCACTCACAACTTTAAACACTGTCCACGCCCAATGCGCCCTCGCTAAAGTTCTCCGCCAAAAGGTACCTGCTTCCTTTTCCGATATGCGGTGCATATCGGAAAAGGAAGCAGGTACCTTTTGGCGGAGCGCTGGACCTCTTCGGGGCGCTGGCTGGTTTTGAGCTTTAACTTTATTCGCAGGTGATTTGAGAAAGTTCGTAGAAGCGATCTAAATTTCCTTCGTGTGGGAATGTTGCGATCACATTTCCATCGCGATCCAAGGCTGCGTATGGACCTTCCCAGCCTTTGATGGCCGAGGTCAGCCCGGCCTTTTCAAATCCTTCAAGGCGGCAAAACCCCATCGCAGATTCATCGTACCAGTCGTCCCACAGTGTATCTTCATCAATGATTTTATGGGAAACTCCATCTACAACAACCGTTGGAGAGTTGAAAACCTGCGCTGCAAAACTTGAAACTGAGAAACTGCATGCGATGAGAAAAAAACAAACTTGTTTCATTTGATACTCCTTCATCTCTGAAATCTGACTTGTAAAATCAGTACATCACAAAATCAGGTTACACTCGACGAAAGCTTTAAAAGTGACCGGTGGATCTTCGCCCTTGGTCGAGGTTAGAAAGCCCCCGTTAAAGATTTAAATTCAATGTCTCGAAAAGAAATTATGACTCGAATCCTACTCATCGCCTTGTGCCTATTTACAAGCATGGAATCTTTTGGAGTGCCCGTCACTTTGAATTCAAATCTTCGGGTTCGAACTCAAGAGGGCAATAAAGCGGTCAACAGTGGAAACTATGTGTTGATGGCCAATTCCGTCGTGGATTTGCCCGATCAATATATTGTCAGAAATTCCATTGGCGAAATTGACCTGACGGCTTCTTTCCAGAACTGGCTCCACGGCGACGGTACCGCCACTCGCTTAGACATGGTGGATTCCCGCAACCGAAAAAAGGGCAATGAAGCCTTTTTTAAATTGAAAATTTTAAAAGCGGCTCCTGGCTCCCGTCTTCCTCCCGATGGAGTGGAGCCCATTGGGGCTTTGAGCTATTTGGCAAAACGTCGCCTTCTTTCCATCTCTAAAAAAGATCAAATGGCCGCCGGTGATTTGGAACCTCAAGGGAAGCCGGCTGACGTTCCTGTTCCCACACCACGCCCTCCCAACTATGCCAATGTACCGGTACCAACTCCGCGTCCCTCAAATTCAAATTCAAGTTCCATTGACACCTCTGGAACGGGTTCTGGTTTTGGAAAACCCACACCAAACATTCCGGTTCCCACTCCAAGGCCTCAACGTCCATCGGACAAACCGGCAGAAGTTCCAGCTCCCACAAAGGAACAGGTCTTAAATGCAGACACTCCAAAAATGACGGATGTGAAAGTTTACGAGAAAGCAGATGTCCCCGTTCCAACTCCACGGCCACAAATGACAGACGCCGAAAAGGCCGCCGTCGATGCGGTCCAAGTGGCTGCAGACAAACTGAAAAAAGCGGGAACCACGGATCAACCTTGCCGCAATGGAGTTTGTCCAGATTCTCCTGGAGGGAACGAAGAAACTCCTTTGGTCTGCGAAGAAATGAAAAAGGGTGATTTCCCCGACAGCCTGAACAAAATCACATTGACCAAAAGTGGTCAAAAGACCATCGATGCGGTGGTGCAGTGGATTTCAAGAGCTCTAAGTTCACCCAGCTATTGCAAGCAAAGCTGCAACTTTGACACCTCCAAAGGTCTTTTGTCTGGAGACTTTAAAGGTCACACAGAGCTGAAAAACTACTGCAGCAAAACCAAAGACTGCCACAACGAATGTAAGTTCTCGAAAATCATTCGCGACCTCAGTGACTACAAGTGCCGCGCAAGTTCCAACAAACTTCGAAACAATTGCAAAAAAGAGTGCAACCCTTACGGAAGCCTTAACTTTGAGCGCCGGGCAGACCATTTGAAACGCATGTACAAGCAAGTGGGCGATGATATGGCGAAAGCCCATCCGGAATTTGCCTCTCGAATGAAAGCCAATGAATTGTTTGATGACATGCCGATGCGTCTTCTGTGTCTGAACCTTCGCAGAGAGAACTACAATCTGGATCCCCTTGCACGAGATTGCAATGGTGATGGTGCCACAGGATTTGGAATGGGACAGGTTCAATACAAGACCTTTTTCTCCACCTTTGGCTTTGTGAACGAAACTCACCGGAGCAAATGTGCAAAGATTAAAATCAAAGATCTCAGCCCAAAGACCTGCAGAGGAATGCAACCTCAGTTCTTCCGAGAAGGGGTCTACGAAAAGTACAAGAATTTAACACCCAATGAGATCTATGATATGAGATCTCTAGATATGGAAGTTCAAGCGCGCATCAATTATTCGGTCTTTATGAATAAATTGGTGGAAGGCCGCTTTAGCAAGAGCCGCGCCTGGAGATCCTATTTTGGAAAGAAAGACAACAATGCCATCAAACGCATTGATCGTTGTATGAGGACTGGAAAATGAGAAATTTAACTTTTCTATTTGGCATATTATCTGCGACTTTATCTTTTGGAGCTTCCAGCCTGGCTCAATCTTCTCAAACGTTGAAGGTTGATGACGGAATCTATAAAGTTCAGCTTCAAAAAAATGGTAAGACTTACTCTTGGGAAATGGAAGTGACACCTTATTCGGAGTTGGACAAAGATTCTCTTCCCGTGCGCTCTTTCAGCAAAGTTGAAATTCTGAAGAAGACCACTTCTGGCAAAGTGGTCTCAAAATCAAATTTGGAAATTTCTAAAATTGATGACTTCGAAGGATACATCAACCTCACCGGTGTGAAGTACATTGAGGTGAATGAGTTGGATGCTCCTCTCTTTTTGGTTCAGGTTTATTCTTTGTCAGAGCCACAAGGTCATGAGCGTTTGGTATTGATCTCGCCGAAGTGCAAATCTCCCATAGCCACAGCTGCGGTGGTGGGAGAAAGCATTGACCAGGTGGAAGTGAATACCGGCGTGAAAGATTTCCTTATCACTTACCCCTCTGGAAGCGGAAAATCTCAAAAAAAATGGACAGCCCCACATGATTCCGGCAAGCTTTGCCGTCAGTCATGGAAAAATCATTAGATCAGTGCGCTGAAATTTTAAAATCTGGTGGTGTGGTTGGAATGCCCACCGAAACCGTTTACGGTCTTGCGGGACGCATTGATTCTGAGTCCGCTCTCAAAAAAATCTTTCAAACCAAAAAACGACCTTTTTTTGACCCCCTCATTGTTCACCTTTCAAAAAATATGGATCCCAACGATTGGGTTTCTGAGTGGCCCTCTATATATAAGACGTTGGCAAAAAAGTTTTGGCCCGGACCTTTGACTTTGATTGCACCTAAAAATGAAAAGGTTTCGGATTTGATCACCGCAGGCCTTCCAAATGTGGGACTTCGCTGCCCCAACCATCCCTTGGCGTTGAAGTTGATTGACCAGGTGGGATCTCCCTTGGCCGCACCTTCCGCAAATCTGTTTGGCAAAACCAGTCCCACCCAGGCGAAACATGTGATTGATGAGTTTCAAAATCAAGTGGCCGTTTTGGACGGTGGCCCCTGTGACATTGGAGTGGAGTCCACAGTGGTTTTTTTCAACTCTGCAAAGAACCAATTGGAAGTGCTTCGACCGGGCTTTGTCAGTTGTGCGGATTTGGAAAAGGTCTGCAAAGATTTTTCTCTGCCCGTAGTGATCAGCTCTAACAGCGCAGCCCCGGGACAATTGAAAACCCATTACCAACCCAAAGCTCCTGTGGTTTTAGAATTTACAGAAAGCCATGAGCTCACCCCAGCTCATCGATTCGAATTGGATCAAGAAGTTTCTGGGCTCATCCAGGGCACTCCCCAATGGAAAGTTTTAAGTTTGGGAGACGACCCTGTCCTGGCGGCAAGAACCCTTTATGCAGATCTAAGAAAATATGCGGAAGGACCTCAGTCAGCCATTTGGATTCCCCTTCCTTCGAAGTATCGATCTATGGATGCTTGGCAAATGATCCTCAATCGCTTGGAACGGGCTGCTTCCATTCAACTGGGCCGCTAAATTCTCACCTTCTTTCCGAAAGCCTCTAAGGCCTCACACACAACCTCTTGGAAATCGAGATCCGCAGCCGCAGGCGAGGACTGTCCGAAGATTTAGAGAACCTTTTTGGATTGAGGCCCCCTCCCTGTGACAGGGTGAGTTTAAGAAACCTTAAATGTGTAGATTTTTACACATTTAAGTTACTGAAAATGTTACGTTTTTTTAACGGTTTTGTGTTTAATTTTTCTTGAACTAAAGGCCCATGCCTCCTATACTGAATCTCTAAACACGTTATGGAAATGGAGATTTAGCTATGCAAGAAATCAAAGACTTTTTGAAAGAGTTTGGGCAGCAGCTGAAAAAACGCCGTAAAGCTATGGGGCTTTCTCAAGTCAATGCGGCCCATCAGATGAAAATCGACTACCGACATTATCAAAATATTGAAGGAGGGAAGATCAACCTCCGCTTAGACACCTTTTTAAAACTCATCGACTTCTATCAAATGTCCTCAAAGGATCGCCCTTTTGATGTGAATGCCTGCATGAATCTTTTGACAGACTTGGACAAGGTGGAGGCGCCGAACCTCCCAAAAGAGTACAACATGGAAAGCGAAGCTCCCAGTCCTGAAGGGTGGAGCGCCCTTTACCACGACTTCGTGGAAAGCGGCCAGGCGGGTTTTATTTCGGTCAATTGCAAGACGGGACTGATTGAGCAGATCAATGACAAATTGGTTTGGACGTTGGGATTTCGAAGTCCCGGCAGTTTGATCAACAAAGGCTTAGGACAGATCTTCACCCAAGAAAGTGCCGAGGAAATGCAGCAGCACTTGGGCGATCGCTCCCCTCACATTTCAAAACCATTTGTTGTGAGCTTGAAAGCTCAACCACCGGCACACCCCATCCCCATGATGGCCATCACGCGAACCAAAAAAGATTTTTCAAATGGAGAAGAGCATCTGCACTTGATGGTTTTGGACCGCCGGGTGCTGGATGGAGAAACCAAAAAAGTCCGAAGCCTCTTGGCCGGCCAAAATCCCCTGTCCAGCCATCAACTTCACGCCATCTAGTTCCTCCCCATTAAAGATTCAAATAATGAAAAACTTCTGAGCAAATTCGAACGGCTCAGAAGTTTTTCTCAAAAAGTGTCGAACTTCTAGAGTTTCATTTTGATCTAAATCCTTGATATCACTTCATATTTTTGACGCGCCACCCTATTCTGAGAGCCTTCACCAGGAGGTGATCGGTGCGCTCAGATTCAAAGTTTTTTATTTTAGCCAGCAGTCTTTCCAGTCTCTTTCTTGTGGGATGCCTTTCCGGAAATGGTTCCGGCGGAAGTGCCTTGCAGTCTCTTCAGGACGGTGAAGCCTACTCAAAATTTGACGTGAACCAATTTGCCATTAACAAACTGGTTTGTGATCCCATGGGCGGAGAAGTGGGCACCCAAGATTTGGTGGAAGGACTTCATGCAAAGCTGTGGCATCTCACCGCAGACCAACCTCACTATAATAAAGTTCAAGACTATTTCGATTACGGTCATCCCTCCAATCAGGACATTTTCTTTAGTGAAGTGAATGTTCCCACACGCATTTTTTCGGAGGGCTTTCCCACATTGGTTGGCGACACCATAAAAACCGACGATGGACAAAACCTGGTGGAATACTTTGCCATGGAGTTTGATGGCGGCCTTCGCTTAGGTCCTGATGATCCCGAAGGCGAGTACGAACTGGCCCTTTTATCTGATGATGGCGCCTTGATGTTGTTGGCCCCCGCCGACGGAGACACCTATGAAGTTGTGGTAAACAACGATGGAGACCATCCCACCCGCATGGCTTGCGGTCAAAAGGTGACCTTTACCAATGATTCGCAATTCAAAGTGAAGTTTAAATACTACCAAGGCCCTCGGTATCACATCTCGGTCATTCCTCTTTGGAGAAAAGTTACCGCGGAAACCACTCCAGATCCCCAGTGCGGAAAGCAAGGAAACTCCATGTACTTTGATTATAACAATCAGTCCGCACCCAAGCAGGCCTACTTGGATCTTCTTGCTCGTGGATGGAAACCCTTAAAGAAAGAAAATTATTTGATTCCAAGAAACATTGGATTCAATCCCTGTGTGGAATCCCCTCAAGCTGTCATTTCAAATTTTACTGTGACTCCGCTCACCGGTGGGGTGAAGGTGACTTGGACCACAGATGTTCCTACCACAGCTCAGGTTCGATACTTTGTCACCGCTGACTCTAGCGCCGAACAGCTCACGACCAGTGACAACATCTTAAGAACTCAACACGAGATTTTTATTTACAATCTTACCGGAGACACCAGCTACACCTTTCAAGGAGTTTCTATCACTGACAACTATGGAAAATCCTTCAGCGAAGAGGTGGTTCAACAGGTCTACTAAAAAGCATTTAGCTCAATTGAAGTTTTGGAAAAAACAATTTCTTAACCACAAAAGGAGCGGCATAGGCCACGACGGCCACAAAGATGGAAGTCAGGAATGGACCCTGCACTTCCATTCGATTCGCCAACGGATAGGCGACCATTCCACACAAGAGACAAACCCACGCAGGGACGCGCTGGGCCCATTCCGGCTTCCACACCGAAATCAACGTCACAACAAGTACGCCTGAAGTGCCAAAGGACGATGCCAAAATCACCAAGTCATAAATTCCTGTGGACTCGTGGGCCAAGAAGTAAGCCACCAAACCTGTCGCCACCACCACGGAACGTGAAACAAAAAGTTTCTTCTTCTCCGAAAGATTGTAATAGCGATCACCCATCAGGTTATGAGTGGTAAAGGCTGAAATTGTCAGCAAGGTACTATCCACAGTGGAGAGAATCGCTGCAATCAATGCTCCCATAAATACCACAAACAAGGCCGGTGGAAATAGGTTTTGCGCCAAGGTGGGGAGAAACTGATCCTTGTGGGCTACTTCAAAGGGAAGTTGATTTCCAATCAATGCGATAAAGGCGGGAATCAAACCTATTCCCATATAAAGAAAGGCCGCCCAAATGCTGGCCTTTCGAGAAATTTCCGGAGTTTTGCAGGCCAGCACACGGGAGATCAGTTCTTGAGCCACCAAAGATCCCAAGATCGGAACTGCCCAAGCATCCATTTTTTGAAGCCAGGTTTCACCGGGGCGAACAAAACTCCAACGTTCCGCGGGAATTTGAGCCAATGCGGTTTGAAAGTCCCCAATGTAGTTGATGGAGAAAATCAAGAGCATCATCAGTCCAACGATCAAAATGGCTCCTTGAATCACATCGTGAACCACATCCCCAAGAAGTCCGCCCATGGAGGTGTACAAAATCACAAAGATTGCCGCAAAAACGCAAGCCGTCTCGAAGGTCAATGGAGTGATCACAGTAACAATTTGACCCAAAGCTCGGACTTGTGCCGCAGACCAAATGATGGTGGACGGAATCAAAATCAGCACCACCATTTTCTCTAAGCCTTTGGAAAGGCGAAGGCGGAACAGATCCCCCAGAGTCACCAAATTCAACTTTCGAAGTTGAGACGCCAGCAAGAAGGCCATCAGTCCCAAACAGATGGCGTAGCCAAAAGGGTCGGCTCGTCCGCCAGAAAGGCCGTTTTCAAATATTGAGCCTGCCGAGCCCATGCAGGTCTCAGCTCCAAACCAAGTGGCGAAAATAGACAGAGCCGCAACCTTGAGGCCCAAATGCCTCCCCGCCAAGTAGTAGTCCTGGTCTGATTCAATTTTCAGAGAGATCACATAACCAATCAGAAGTTGAACCAACAAATAAAGCAGTAAAAAGAACACAATCCAGGACAAACTTGACTCCACGAATGCTAAAGAATCTGATAGGTCTTCCATATGAATCTTCCCCGTTCAAATCAAACAGAAAATCAAATTTGGAGAAAGGAAGAGGTCTTTTTTGAAAATGATGCCTACTACGAAAGTCTTTTGGCAGGCATCGATTCCGCCAAGCACACCATCTACTTTGAAACTTATATTTTCAGCAAAAGCTTCATCGGAGATCTCTTTGCCAAAAAACTGTGTGAGGCTTCCAACCGAGGCGTTCATGTGCGCATTTTGGTCGATGGATTTGGCTCCCCCTCCTTCACCTCTTCTTACGAGGCTCAGTTGAAAAGACATAAGGTGGAAGTTCGTCTTTACCGTTCACTTCCTTGGGACTTACACACTCACACCCACGAAAGCTTGAACCCCATTCGAAGGTTTTTTAACCGCATCTATCGAATGAATCACGGCACCCATCGAAAATACTGTTTGATCGACAGCAAACACCTGTGGGTAGGAAGTCTGAACATCTGCGATGAGCATTCGGAAGCCCTCATGAAGGAACAGGCCTGGGGGGATGTTGGAGTTTACGTGGAAGGCCCTCAAGTGAGCTTTGCTAAAAAGGCCTTTCTAAAAAGTTTTGAATCCAAACATCTGCTTAAGGAGATCGAAGAGTACCAGTCCAACCATTTGATTCTTTTGAACCAAACTCGAAATCTTAAGCGCAAGAACCGGGCTGGCCAAATGAGCCATGTGCGTAAAGCCAAGACGCGAATTTGGATTGAAACCCCCTACTTTGTGCCCATCGCGCGATTTTTACTATTACTGATGAAAAAACACCGAGACGGTTTGGACGTTCGCATCGTGGTCCCCTTTCACAATGATGTTTGGGTCACCAAATGGATTTCCTATTCCTACCTTTTTCGCTTGGCCAAATCTGGAATCAAAGTCTACGAATATCAACGGCGATTTCTTCATCGAAAAGTTTTTATCATTGATGATTGGATTTGCATCGGTTCCAGCAACCTCAATCACCGCAGCTTTCTTCACGACTTGGAGTTGGATGTGGTGCTCACCTGCCCGAAGGTCAAGGAGCAAGTGGTGAAGCAGACTTTGGATGATATGGCCAACTCCATGCCACTCAATCAAGATATTTGGTCCGCCTTTCCGTGGTGGAAAAGACTTCTGAGTCGATTTCTTTCCATTTTTTCCTATTGGTCCTGAAACCCTCTGGATATTGGTCAGGCGCATCAAAGAGACTTAAAGACATGAGTTTGATCTATGCTATTCTGAAATTCGTGGTTTTTCTCATTTCAGGGAGGAAATATGAAAACCTTCTGGTCGAGCCTGTCGTTGCTCATCATGTTAATTTTTTCTGCCATTTCACTTTCTTGTTCTGAGGTGAAATTCCAATCCAAAAAAGCCGCCGAGGCTTCCTGCGTAGGTGACGGATGTATCACTCCACATACCTACTCTTGGTTTGAAGATGGATTTGGAATGTGTTCTGTCCCTTGTGGGGGTGGAATCCAAACGCAATCCGTCACATGCCGTCGCGGCGATGGCGTAACCGTGGACGACAGCTTTTGTCAGGACGTCGGCGTGAAACCCAATTCCTCTCGAAGCTGTAACATTCAAGCCTGCTCCACCACCTATGCGTGGAACGTGGGAACTTGGGGGGTTTGTTCCAAATCTTGTGGCGGCGGAACTCAATCTCGCACCGTAGCCTGTCAAACCAGCTCAGGCGATACCGTTGCAGACTCTTATTGCACCTCTTCAAAACCTGCCGTCAATCAATCCTGTAACACTGATGCTTGCCCCACAGTTTACACATACGGCTGGCAGTTGGTTCCCAATCAATGTTCCAAAACCTGCGGTGGCGGAGTTGAGAAGTTTATCTGTAAACGAAATGACGACACCACGGTGGCAGACAGCCTATGTACCGATCCAAAACCTGTTGTGGCCTGTAACACTCAAGCTTGTCCCATCAATTACACCTACTCTTGGGAAGTGGGAACTTGGGGCGTTTGTTCCAAAACCTGTGGCGGCGGAACCCGCACGCGCAGTGTGATTTGTAAACGTAGCGATGGCCAAACTGTTGCGGATGTTTACTGTAATGGTCAGTCTCAACCCGCCTCTCAAGAAACTTGCAACACTCAAGTATGTCCTGAAACTGGAGTTCAAAAGACCACCACAAAAACCGTTCCTCTTCCTGCAGTGGACGTGATTCTGATTGTGGATGATTCCTCCAGTATGGGACCAGACAACACCAAGTTGGCCAATCGCATGGGTGGATTCTTAAGCGATCTGGATGCTTCGAATGTGGATTACCGCGTGTGTCTGACCACAACAGACATTGGCTACTACAACGGATCGCCTATCACTTGGGGATCTTACAGTGGAAGCAACTGGGTGTCTTACGGCGATCATATTATTCGCAAGAACACACCCAACAAATCCAAACTTTTTCAAGACACCATCAAATACATTGGTGCCGAGTGGAGTTCGGATGAGCAAGGGATCAAAGCCATGGGCTTGATAATCGACAATTACAGCGGATCCGGATGTTTGAGATCCAACTCAACGCTGGCGGTAATTTTGATTTCGGATGAAAACGAGCGCAGTGTGGGTGGAAACCAATCCTGGAGCACGGCTCAATACAAGCCTTTGACTGCGATGAACTATCCAGACAACTTGATTGCGAAAGTCTCTTCAACTTTCAATTCAGCCTCGTACACCAAACCCTTCATTTGGAACTCGATCATTGTGCGCCCTGGAGACACCCAGTGTGAATCCATTCAAGATTCACAGGGAACGCCCAGTTTCTTCGGGACTTTATACAATGAGTTGTCCAATAAGACCGGCGGACATGTGGGAAGCATTTGTTCCAGTGATTACAGCCAAAATCTTCAGTACATTAAAAACCGAGTGGTTCAAACCATGCCCTATGTGCAGTTGGATTGCGTACCCACCAGCATTTCTTCTGTGACTTTGAATCCTCTGTTTAGCACAACGGTTTCAGCAAACGGCAACAAAGTTCAGTTTGATCCGGCTCTTCCAGAAGGAACCACAGTAACGGTTCGGTACCGATGTCCAAACTAAGGACTGGGTCATAAAATTTAGAAGTTTTTCGGAGCCAGACACATGTCTGGCTCTTTTTTTGAAATTAACATCTCAAAAAGATTCATCCGATATATAATTGAAGAAAGATCTTTTTTAGAAATTAAAAACTGGGGAGAGCCATGAGCCCTTGGACAAAATCTTGCCATCGAATCACACTTTTTGGTCTGACACTTTTGCTGAGCTTTTTCAGTGCACAAAGTTTTGCAAAATCCAAAAGTCCGCACAAAAAAGATCGCTTGTTTCTGACCTATGAAGAAACATTGGAGCTGAATTTACAAGATCGAATTCAGTACTTTGAAAGCGCGTTAGATTACATTGCCGCTTATGAAAAGATTCAAGAAAAAATCTCTTGGGAGAATCCCTCGAAAAATGCTTGGTTGGAACGCATTGAAAGCTTCTTAGATCTTTTGCCGGAGGCGAACGCTCAATTGGGACGAACCTGTATTTGCGGAACCTATGCCGGCTTGTACTCAAGCCAAACAAAGAAGTGCGACATGCCCGGGGTTTCGACGGCCTGTGGAGCCGGAAAGTTTACCTGTAATCCTAAGGTATTCACTCTACGAGGTCAGCCCACTTGCATAACTGCTAAGGGGAAATGCTCCGAAAAATCAGAATCCTGTGTTGCCGAGTTTCGCAAAAGACGAGAAAGCCTGGGAATGACGCCAGACGAATTAAAGAAATGGGCCGAAGAAGCCAGCAAGGGACTTGGTCAGCTTGAGGCCACGGCACTTGCAAATGATTCTGTGGGTGCTCATTGTGCAAAAAGAAAAAAGGACAAAGATTGCCTCGCCCTCGCAAGCCTCAAAGAAGACATTCAAAAACAAGGCGTTAAGGTGGCAACTGCCCAAGAGCACCAACAACAATTAATTCAAGGACAAAAACGTCGTCAACAGGCCATGGAGCAAGACTATGGTGAAAAACCCAACAATTGGACTCCCAAAGGAACACTGCCGCCAACTCCAACTGCCAGGCCCGCAGATGCGCCCGCTCAACCCATCGATCCCGGATCCAACTGTGAAGGTCAAATGGCCACCAACTTAGGTGTACTTTCCTGCGTAGCCTGTGGATTGGCTGCAAATGATAGCGATGCACAGTCTCAAGGCGTCAGTGAATTTGTCGCTTTGATGGGAGTGGTTGCTCAAACCTACGACGGTGGCCCCTACTCTTCTTACACTGCAAGTGGCAGAGAATCTTTGCTAACCCACGTGATCGATCGCATATCGGCTTACGGATTTTGTACGGATCAGGAATACGGATCCGGCGCCTTAAATAGCATCAATTCTCAACGTTTGATTCGAAATATTATTGATGGAAAAGAAAAGACTCGAGAAAGCTTTTTGTTTTTTAAACTTGGAACTTCAGATTCTGCGGATGCTGCTTTCAGCTCTTTGGGAATAGGCCCTCAACAATTGAGAGGCATTCGATCTGCTCAATTTGAGTCTCCAGAGAATTCCGGTCGGTTTCCAGCCAGTGAGAACGTGGCCATGGAAAGAAATATGGGAGACCGCCAACCAGCAAGTCTATTTGGGTGGTTCCGCCGTAACCCACGAACACAGGCCCCTTCCCAAGCTTACGCTGTTGAACTGTTTAATGGTCGAGGTGATAGACAAACAGTCAACCGAACTCGTCGCAATAGTCCTTCTGGATTCAATTCCTCTCGGCGAAACCCCGCTCAACAACGTTGGGAATTTCAGAGTCAAGCTCAAGGGCACGCAACTGCATTCCCTCAGTCGGCCTTCAGCTCTTGCACCGCCGGCCTTCAACGAAGGGGCGGCGCCAAAGAGAGCTTTAACATTTGCACTCCCTCCAACCGAGGCTTTCAGTTGAATTTGAAAAACTACAAGGCCAACGAAAAACTTCGCGATGCACTCTACACCCGCTGCGGAATGAAAGCCCCTCAAAGACAACGTCCAGCATTTTGTCCCAGCGCTTGTATCAATAGCTATGCTTACGGTTCAGGAGCCAGCTGGCTTCGAAACTGTGATTCCGAAGGACCCGGCGGCAATGGTCCGGGAAGTGGCGGAAAAGGCGGAGAGTCTGAAAGTGGCCGTGGTGGAGGAAAAGGGGCTGAATCAAGTGGCGGTCGTGGTGGCAACGACGGCGGAAAAGGCGGAGAGTCCTCAGGAACCCGCTAGGAGTCCACCTCAAGTTCTCTCGGTCTCAAAACAAATATAAATCCCTTGCACTTGGGCTCAAATCATCCGATTTTGGGCCCTCTATGATTAAATATTTTACCGGCTCTATCTTCGTCACCATCATTGGATTGATCGCCAGCACCTTTGTGGGATTTTATTATGGCGGCACTTTTCAAGCCGCACTCAATGCTCTTTTTTTAGCGGCCATCTTAAGTGTTTTGGAAGTTTCTCTTTCCTTCGACAACGCCGTCGTCAATGCCACCGTCTTGAAAAAAATGACGCCCCAGTGGCAACGTCGTTTTATCACCTGGGGAATTCTGATCGCTGTTTTTGGCATGCGCCTGGTATTTCCCCTTGCTGTGGTCAGCATCATTGCCCAAATTAATCCTTGGGAAGCTTTGGTTTTAGCTGCCACAAATCCAGCCCGTTACGAAGAAATCATGTTGTCCTCTCATGTGGCCTTGGCAGGGTTTGGCGGGGCCTTTTTGCTGATGGTGGGACTCAGTTATTTTTTCGATCATGAAAAAGAAGTTCACTGGGTTTCCTTTATCGAGGCGCCTTTGGCGCAGCTTGGAAAAGTGGAAACCGCAGAGATCGCAATCTCTTTGCTCACGTTCTATGGCCTGTCTCGATTGCTTCAGGCCCCAGAGGATCAAGTTACTTTTTTGGTGGCAGGAATGTTTGGACTCGTGACTTATATCTTGGTCGATGGAATCAGTGCATTTCTGCAATTGCCTTCTGGAGAAAGTGCGGTGGACGTTCAAAAGGCCAGTGTGGCCATGTTCATCTATTTGGAGATCCTGGATGCTTCCTTCAGTTTTGATGGCGTTGTGGGAGCCTTCGCTTTAACCAACAATTTGTTTATCATAGGAATTGGCCTTGGCATTGGTGCGATGTTTGTGCGGAGTTTGACTATCTTGCTGGTGGAAAAAGACACCCTCTCTCACTTTAGGTACTTGGAACACGGTGCTTTCTACGCCATTGGGGCACTTGCTGTATTGATGCTGCTTGGGGCTTTTGTGCATATTCCTGAAGCGGTCACCGGGCTGATTGGTGCTTTGTTTATCGGTCTGTCCATCGTTTCCTCCATTCGTTATCAACGCAAACACGGAGCTTAAAATGGATCCCTTTGTTAAAAATATTTTGGATGGCGTTTACCCCACTCCAATGACGCCAAATTCCCTGACGGACGAAGAAAAGATTCAAAAAATCACGGAATCTTTCAAAGACATCATGGAAACCTTGGGCTTAGATTTAACCAACGACAGCTTGCAAGACACTCCTCGCCGAGTGGCCAAAATGTACGTGCAGGAAATCTTCTCTGGCTTGAATCCTGAAAATTTCCCTCGCATCACCAGCATCAACAATGAACTGCGCTACAACGAGATGGTCACTGTGAAAGACATCTCCATCATCTCTGTGTGCGAACACCACTTTGTGACCATCGATGGAAAAGCCACCATCTCATACATTCCAAAAGACAAGGTGATTGGCCTTTCAAAGATCAACCGCGTAGCGAAGTTTTTTTCCAGACGTCCTCAGGTTCAAGAACGTTTGACCAAACAAATTGCCGACGGATTGAGCGCCATTCTCGAAACTCAAGATGTGGCCGTTCATATCGCTGCCAAACACTACTGCGTGGTTCAAAGAGGCATTGAGGATGTGGGCTCCAGCACTGTGACCACCGATCTTCGAGGAGCTTTTAGAGAAGATTCAAAAACTCGCTCTGAGTTTTTACACATGTGTGGCCGACCATGAGTTTTTTTGTCCATTTGGCCAAAGAGAATTTTAAGTTTTCCTGCAGTCACTTTACGGTTCTTTCGGAGAATCATGCAGAACGGCTTCATGGTCACAACTATGAAATGCGAGTAACTCTGAAAGTGTCTGAATTGAATCCTGATTTGGGCATGGCCTTTGACTTCAATGAAATCAAACCGGTGATTAAAAATCTTTGCGATGTTTTGGATGAAAAGATTTTGCTTCCTCAAAATTCGCCCTATGTGGACGTGGGTCAAACGGACAGACAAATTGAAGTTCAGTTTAAAGACAAGCACTATTCATTTCCCGAAGAAGATTGCATGATTTTGGACATTGCCAATGTGACCAGCGAAGAATTGGCCCGCTGGACAGCCGAGGAGCTGGGCAAAACTTTGGAGCAAGATTCTCGGGTCGAGAAGCTCAAGGTGACCATTCAAGAGACTCGCGGCCAAAGTGTCAGTTTTGTCTTGAATCTATGAACTTTCCCAAAGCCTACTTCCGAGTGCATGAAGAGGCCCGGTTGTTGGATTTCCTCAAACAAAATTTTCCAACCGATCTTGCGGAAAGAAGTTTTTCACCGAAGACTCCCTTGGAATTGGTTCCTTTCGGTGCTGTCTACGTAGATGGACAGCGAATCTTAGAAGATATTAAAGTTTCGCCAAACTCCTTGATCAAAGTTCATTTGGTTCCAAAGCGCTATCCATTGAACCAGTGCTCTTTTAAACCTGAGATTGTTTTTGAAAATGAAGATTTCGTGGTGGCAGACAAACCCAGTCCCTTTCCCATTCACCCGACCGCGGATAATTTTGCTGAAAATTTACTGAAGTTCCTAGAGAAGGAAAGGAAGTCAAAACTCTATATCACCTCACGATTGGATGCGGGTACAGAAGGTTTGGCCGTTTTTGCTAAGAACAAGGAATCTCAAACGGCTTTGAATCAAATGATGAGCTTTAAGAAGGCCACTGTCGAAGATCATATCTCCGTGAAAAAGATCTATCGCGTATTCTCTTATGCGAAGCCTCCGTTAGGACGAATCGTTCACTTTCAAACTTCTTCTTCCTCGCGAAAAATTTTTTCAGGGGCTCGTATCTCCGATCAAGACAAGATTTGTATTCTGGAAGTTTTGAAAACTCATAAAATGGGGCCCTTTTATCTCTCTGAAGTGCAGTTGATTACGGGACGCACTCACCAAATTCGTGGACAATTTGCTCAAATCGGATGCGCCATTGTAGGCGACACTCTTTATGGAGATCCTTCCGAAGATCGACTGGGTTTTGGACTAGAATGTTCTCGACTTCAGTGGACTTGGAAGGGCCAAGACCTTGAAATCTCACGCTCGGCCCACAGAATGGAAGAATGGCAAAATCGTTGGCTGTCTTCTTTTTCTTCTTCGCTATAGCACCTTTTGCTTTGGCGAAGACCAATCGTCTGCGATCCACCAATCTCCATGTGAAAACTGGGATTCGGCCTTTAGGCGCAGAATTCAACCTAACGGACAGAAACGAGAGCAATCCTATTCACTTTAAACCCAACTTAAACAATCAATTTTTTGTCAGCGCCACTTTGGAAGGACTCATTGGAGTTTCTTGGGGATTTAAGACTCCCAACAATGAAGGGGATCAACTCAAAAGAGGTGAAACCACCTATAGTGACTGGAGATTTACTTTTCCTTTTGAGCAGTTTCGAATTGATGCCTATTGGGTTCAATACAAAGGCTTTTATATTGAAAACTCGGCGGATGTGGATCCGAGCTGGGACTCCACCGGACCCTATGTCCACGATAGCAATTTGCAAAATCGATCCGCAGGGATCAGATTCACCTGGGTTCACGATCCAAAAAGTTTTTCTCTGGTTTCGGCCATTGATCAAACGGATCTGCAAAAGAGCAGCGGGGGAAGTTGGCTTTACGGCATGTCTGTGGTCGAAGACTTTTATACCAGTGAAAGTGAAATCATTCCGTCCGCAGTACAAAGTCGTTACGGAGAGGATGCCACACTCAAATCGGGAAAGTTTCAAAGCCTGATTGTTCATGGCGGATACGGTTACACTTTGGTGCCCTTTGATCATTGGAGCATTACCTTGGCCGCACAGCTTGGGCTCGGACCGCAAAATGTTGCCATTGTGGGAACGGGCTTTAACGAGACTCAATCCCGAACCGCACGTCTGGTCGATGCCTTTGCCAATGTAGGCTATAATGGTCCGACGTTTTTCTCGGGTGCACAGTTTCAATCCAATCAAGTGGTGAGCGAAAGCCGCTCGTTGAAACTATCCAATGGCCTCTTCGAAATCGCCTTCTACCTGGGCGCCCACCTCTAACCATATAGGTGCCAGGTACCAAAATCATGAGGAGGCGGAAGCGTAAGAGCGAAGGCCGGAAAGCCAGGCCCAGCGAGCCAATCCTAGAAACAAAAGACAGATCAATGGGCTCAAGTAGAGCATGGCACTGGTTTCAAACAACAGTTGCGATGCCGGAACACTGGCGATCAATCCGACGGGCAATACAAAAGTTACCGTCAATCGAAGCCAGCGAGGATAAATCTCCCGCGGCCGCATTCCCAATCTGTAAAACTGAAACCACATATAAGTGAGACTGTTCGCATCGTGAAGTTTTAAGGTCAGAGCCACAAAAAACATCCGACAGCTGTAGGTGATGGCCAATCCACAACCCAATAGAAAAAAGTACTTCGCAAACTGAAAGAAACTGGGAAGGGTTTCTAAATTGGAAATCGCCCAAACCAAGTAACCCACAACCAAAACCAAATTTGAAAGATAAACGGGGCTGGCTTTTCGAACCGTCGCCATGAACTGCGCATCTATAGGTTTCGTCAAAAGAAGATCTAAATCTCCCCGTTTGACCATTTGAAAAAATACATCAAAATTTTCATTGAATAGCATCATCCAAATGCAATCCGATAAAAACAATGAGCCCATAAATACTCGAACATGTTCTATCTCCCAACCTGCTATGGAATGCGTGTGAGAGTACAAAACCTCAAACACCACCAGCTGAGTGGAATACCAAATGATCTCCACAATAAATCGAGAGACAAAATTTAGTCGATATTCCAAATTTTCCATCCAACTCATACGAAAAAATGCGCGCCAAATTCGAAGGTGCTTTATGAAGTAAGATAATTTCAAATCAGGCCCCCGTTCCCACATAACGAGTGATTCCCGCTCTCCATATGCCCACAGCCGCAACTCCAACAATAGAAAGACTTACGACCAACGAGAGAAGTGCTTCAAAAAACTCTTCATAACCAAAGCGACCGGTCAAAAAACCCACCGGAACATAAACTCCGCTGGCGAAAGGACTCCACATCATCCATTTTCCATAAGGTTCTGGAACCAAATCCAATGGAAAGACTTCCCCAGCCAAGACCCAAAGAGCCACATTCTTCGCAATCGTCAAAGAGTGGGCCCGAGTCATAAAAAATCCAAAACAAGAAAAGAAAAACGACAGAGTGTGCGCAAACAAGACGTAGATTAAAATCAAAACAAAGACGACCGGCAACCGCTCATAATGAAGAGGCAAATCTAAAAGATAAGTGGCGATCAAAGGAACACCCAAAGTTCCTAAAATCACCGAAAACTTGTAACCAAAAAACTGACTCAGATAAAAAGAATAAAATGAAAACGGACGAAGTAAAATCGCATTGAGCTTTCCGGTTTCAATGTCCTCCATCATCCGCATTTCATATTCCCAATTGACCGTAATGCGCGCGACGAATGTGGCCCACAAGGCGTAAGCCAAATAGGAATTGAGCCCAAAACCATTCAAAGATTGAAATCCACCTTGAACCCATATTCCGTACCACAAGGCCATCTCAACCAGAGTCGTGATCATTGGCTGCATATAGGCATCGATAAAAAAATTAAATCGATATTCCAGGTGACTCAAAATCGCCAATTTAGCGGCGGCTTTGCTCTTCTTCCAAAAACTCACGAATGACCCCTTCAAAATCCAAATCCTCTTCCCCTTGCGCCCGCTGAGCCGCCCGACTTTGAACAAAGTCATCCACCTCTCCATCAAAAACAATGGAGCCCTGACTCATCAGCAACAGGCGGTCCGCCAGTTCAAAAATGTCATCCATATAATGAGAAGTTAAAATGATGGTCGGTTGAGACTCTTTCACATACTCGTCTAAAAAATCCCGAATGGTCTCTTGAGCGACCACATCCAACCCAATGGTGGGTTCATCCAAAAACAAAAGTTGTGGCTCATGAAGAAGACTTCCAATGATTTCCATCTTCATCCGCTCTCCCAAGCTGAGGCGACGCAGTTGGATGTCCAGCTGATCTTCGCATCGAAGTCGCTTTGCCAGCGCAATCCATCGCTCTTTGGCCTTTACGGGATCCAACTCGTAAATCTCCGCCAAAAGAGAAAAAGAATCCGCACTGGGAAGGTCCCACCAAAGCTGAGATTTCTGCCCCAACAACAAACTGATTTTGGTTAAAAACTCCGGCTTTCGTTGCCAGGGCACATGTCCCAGCACTTCCGCAGTTCCCGATGTGGGATGAATCAAGCCTGAAAGAAGTTTTAAAAGAGTGGTTTTTCCTGCGCCATTGGCTCCAACCAGTCCGATGATTTGCCCCCTGCCGATGGACAGATTGCAGGGCCTCAGCGCATGGCGCGTCAAGTAGTCCCGGTTCCAAAATCCTTTGATGGAATTCAGAATTCCGGATGGTTTTTTGTAAGTTTTGTAATCTCGGCACAAGCTGTGCGTTTGAATGACCGCGCCTTCCATCATCCGCTTCTCTCACAGCTTGACCGGTTCGGACAAGTTGGAATAGCGTCGTTTTTCCCTAACCCCCCAAAACAGGAGCAATCCCCTATGAAAAGACTATTAAGTGCAGCAAGCGTGCTGGCACTGGCATTCACAATGACTGCTGCAAAAGCCGCAGATGAATCTTTCACCATGAAAGAACAGGCCAAAATGGCCGGCGAAAAAGTGATGGGTTGGACAAAGTCCGCAAACCTAGGCGCTAACATTTCCTTCTCGTCCAGCAAAGATGTTGTTGGTCAAACAGATGGAACCAGTGAAACTTACGGCGCAAATCTAAAATCCACATTTAACTACAACACAGAACTTTCTGAGTGGAAAAACACAGTTTCATTGATTGAAACCACGACAAAAACTCCTGCGGTTCCTCGATTTGTTAAATCCAGTGATGAATTGAGTCTTGAGTCCTTATACCTCCGCTCTCTTGAAAGCTACCCTGCTGTGGGTCCGTATGGCCGCTTAAATGCGAGCACTTCCATCTTTAAAGGGGAAGACATTCAAGGCTCAGACAAATCTTATGTGATTCAAGATGAAAACGGAAACGTGACCAGCGGGCCATTCAATGCCAGCACCGTGCGATTGACAGACGGATTCAAGCCTTTGACCACCAAGGAATCTGTTGGTTTTTTCTGGAAAGCCAAAGAAGAAGAAAACGTGAAAATTTTGGTTCGATTGGGTTTTGGAGCCGTCCAAGTCCAAGCTGCAGATCAATATGCGGTAAATGGAAAAGATGCGAGTGGAAACATCATCGTTCAAAAACTTGAAAACGTAAACCAAGCGGGTCTTGAATCTGGCTTTTCAATCAAAGGAAAGTTTGACGAAAAAACTTCCTATGAAGCCGGCCTTGAAACCTTGACTCCGTTTATCAACAACAAAAAGTCTGGAGACAACAGAGACGCATTCCGCCTTACCAACGTGGAAGGATTTGCAAAGCTCTCAAGTAACATCACTTCTTGGGCTTCGTTTGGCTACGACTACAAAATGAAACTTCAACCTCAGTTGGTGGATCGTGTGCAGAACATTCACATGATCGTGATCAACGCGAACTACAACCTTTTTTAAGAGGAATAAAACATGTCTATGATGGAAGAATTTAAAAAATTCGCAGTCAAAGGAAACGTTGTTGATTTGGCCGTCGGTGTGATCATCGGTGCGGCCTTCGGTAAAATCGTAACCGCATTGGTCAATCAAATCATCATGCCCCCCATTGGGCTTTTGATCGGAAACGTAAATTTCAGCAACTTGAAGGTCGTGCTGAAGCCCGCCATGGGTGAAGCCGCAGAAGTGGCCATTGGCTATGGCGCCTTCATTCAAGAAGTGGTGAATTTCTTGATTGTGGCTTGGGCCGTCTTTTTTATGGTAAGAGCCATGAATCGGCTCAACAAAAAGAATGAGGAAGCCCCGGCTCCAGCGGCTCCCCCGGCGCCTCCAGAGGACATTGTCCTCCTTCGAGAAATCCGCGACGCTCTAAAAAAGTAGTCTGATCGCACATCTCTTGAATTTCTAAAATTTATTGGCGAAGATACTCCCTTCACACAGGGAGTGTCTTCATGAAAAAAATTGACGTTAAGAATCCAGTGGTTGAGCTTGATGGCGATGAAATGACGCGCATCATTTGGGCCTTTATTAAAGAGAAGCTCATCCTTCCATATCTAAATCTCGACATTAAATATTTTGATTTGGGCATGGAGTCTCGGGATAAAACCGACGACCAAATCACCATCGATTCCGCAAATGCCATTCGCGAGCATGGAGTTGGAATCAAATGTGCCACCATTACTCCCGACGAAGCCCGTGTGGAAGAATTTAAACTCAAAAAAATGTGGCGTTCTCCAAACGGAACCATTCGTAACATTTTGGATGGAACTGTGTTTCGCGAACCCATCTTGTGTAAAAATATTCCTCGCCTTGTGACTTCCTGGGACAAACCCATTTGCATTGGACGTCATGCCTTTGGCGATCAATACAAGGCCACAGACTTTTTGACCAAAGGTAAGGGAAAGCTGACCGTAACTTTCACTCCAGAAAGTGGAGAGCCTCAATCTTTTGAAGTTTATGATTTCAAAGGAGATGGAGTGGCTTTGGCCATGTACAACACCGATGAATCCATCCGTGGTTTTGCGCGAAGCTGTATGAATGTGGCTTTGATGAAAAAGTGGCCTCTTTATATGTCCACAAAAAATACCATTCTTAAAAAGTATGACGGCCGCTTCAAAGACCTATTCCAGGAAGTTTTTGACAGTGAATACGCGGATAAATTTAAAGAGGCCGGAATCACTTACGAACACCGTTTGATTGACGATATGGTTGCAGCGGCCATGAAGTGGAATGGTGGCTTCGTTTGGGCTTGTAAGAACTATGACGGTGATGTTCAAAGTGACTCTGTCGCTCAAGGCTTTGGTTCTCTTGGAATGATGACTTCGACCTTATTGACTCCTGATGGAAAGGTGATGGAGGCAGAAGCCGCTCATGGCACCGTGACTCGCCATTACCGTCAGCATCAAAAAGGAAATAAAACTTCCACCAATCCGATTGCTTCTATTTTTGCATGGACCCGTGGTTTGGCATTTCGTGGAAAGTTGGATGACAACCAAGAACTCATCAAATTTTGCGAAACCCTTGAAAAGGTGTGTATCTCTGTGATTGAAAGTGGCCGAATGACTAAGGATTTGGCCCTTCTTGTAAATCCAAAAGCCAAAGACGGTGACTACCTTTACACCGAAGAATTTTTGGAAGAGATCAACAAAGACCTAAAAGCCGCCCTTTCATAGGGCTCCCGCCAAAAGGTACCTGCTTCCTTTTCCGATATGCGGTGCATATCGGAAAAGGAAGCAGGTACCTTTTGGCGGATAGAAATAAAAAAAGACCCGACTAAATAATACGGGTCTTTTTTTATTCTGAAATCCAGTTGAACTTCGTCGGTTTCCTAGGAAGCCATTGCTCGAAGCATCCAAGCTGTTTTTTCATGGAGCTGAATTCTTTGAGTCAACAAATCAGCAGTGGCTTCGTCGTTTCCTTTTTCTGCCGCAGGGAAAACAGTTCGAGCCGTCTTCGCAACAGCCTCATGGTCTTTCAACAAAGCTTTGATCATTTCCTCCGCAGAGGTTCCACCTTTTTCCGCTTCTGGAATCACGGTCAATTCTTTGAATTCAATGTAAGATCCCGGAGCTCTTTCGCCCAAAGAACGGATGCGTTCTGCAATCACATCCACCGCCGTTTGAAGTTCGGTGTACTGCTGTTCAAACATCAAGTGCAATGTGTTGAACATGGGGCCCGTCACATTCCAATGAAAATTGTGAGTTTTCAAATAGAGAGTATAGGTGTCAGCCAAAACCTTGGAAAGCCCGCGGGCAATTTCCACTCTTTGTTCTTCGGGAATTCCAATATCCACTTTCATTTTTCTCTCCTTATGGTTGGTGCAAAAAGGTACCTGCTTCCTTTTCCGATATGCGCCGCATATCGGAAAAGGAAGCAGGTACCTTTTTGCCACAAAATTGCGGAAGGTTCAACGCAGCCAATGGCTGATTCCTGCTACCGTAGCACACAGAAAGCTTCCCCAAGCCATGTCCACCAGAGCCAAGGGAAGAGGCCAAGATTTCAATGTGGCCATATTTGTTAAATCATAAACTCCATAAACGATCAGTCCTAGAAGGGCCCCTCTGAGAATCACTGAAACAAGCTCACCACCGTCTACAAGGGCAAACCTCGAAATTCCAAAAGACAACAAAAGATAAACTCCAAGTGCTGGAAGCCACTGGGGCTGAAGTTTACCCTCCACAAAGCGGCCAATAGGCTCCAGATTGCGAACATAGAACGAAGTCATCAACAATCCGAGCCACAGGAAATCCAACAGAAGGATGGATGCAAAAGAAATCAAAAATGGCTTCACGGACCACTCTCCTTTTTAATCAGTTCAGATCAAATAGAAGATAGTGAGAGTTTCCTTCCAAATAAAGCTCTTGATCTTCTTGGCTGTAATAGGCCAACGCATCTCCAGCTTTCAAGTGATCCTCAAAGACATTCAGGTCGCCTTCGACGACTTGAATCCAATAGTAGCGCCCCTTCTTCATGGTAAATTTGGCCTTCTCCGTCTGCTTACAGGCATAAACCAAAGCATCCTGCTCCATATGAACGGCACCCTCCACACCTTTTTCCGGAGTGGCGATCAACTTAAACCCAGGAGAGGACCAATCGATTTTCTTTTGATCATAAGAAGGCTGCACATCTTTTTTGTTGGGCAGAATCCAAATTTGAAGCAACTGACACTCTTCATCCTTGTTCTCATTGAATTCAGAATGGTAAATGCCCGAACCCGCAGACATCTTTTGGATCTCTCCGGGAAGAATCACCGCAGAATTTCCTTCGGAGTCCTTGTGCCTCAAAGCACCTTTTGTCACGTAAGTGAGAATTTCCATGTCTTTATGGCCGTGAGTGGGAAAACCCGCGCCGCCGGATATGGTGTCTTGGTTGATTACCCGCAAATCACGAAAGCCCATAAATTGTGGATCGTAGTAATCCGCAAAGGAAAAGCTGTGGAATGACTTGAGCCAACCATGAGCAGCCTGTCCCCGCTCTTCAGAACGTCGAATGTGTTTCATTATTTTGTCCTCGCTAAAAGGTACCTGCTTCCTTTTCCGATATGCGGCGCATATCGGAAAAGGAAGCAGGTACCTTTTAGCGTTTTAGCGGCGATCCATCTCCATGGCAAAGGCCAAAGCCATCTTGGTAAAGGCGGAAGAATGTTCGAAGTTGTAACTGGGCTGAATTCGATCTCGCGAGGTGTGAATGTCCCGATTCATGGAGTTCATCCGAGCCTCGAAAGGAGCCACGGTGCTATATCCCCGCCGGTACCACGAAGCATGATCACTGCAACCGTACCCACACTCGAACTCATTGATCTGAAACTGAAAGTAAACATCATTCAGCTCCTTCACCAGATCTCGAACCCATGGAGTGGTAAAATCGCTGACAGACCCCAAAATAAATGGGCCATCGCCCGGATAAAGAGTCATGTCCAACTGCATGACAGCCAAGACTTCTTCGCCCCGAGATTCGTAGTCCGAAGCAATTTCCGCGGAACCAATCAGCCCACCCTCTTCACCGGCGTACCAGTAGAATTCCAAGGTTCTTTCCGGCGCATCGTATTTGGATAGAATGCGCGCCACTTCAATCAGGTTCGAAGATCCCGAAGCATTGTCGTCTGCACCCGGCGCATCTCCGCCTCCAAACCATCCCGCAATCGAATCAAAGTGGGCTCCCAAAATCACTTTCTTCTTTGGCTCTTTTGAACCCACAAATGTAAGTCTTAAAGAATTTTGAGAGGTTCGCGAGTGAGAGATCTTCTCGATCTTATAAGGAATCCTAGACGTGGCCATCATGGCCTCCAATTTTTCCTTCAAAGCATCTACCGGAACATTCGCACGTGAACCTTTGTGATAGCGCGTTCCAAAATTTTGCAACCACTGAACATTCACTTTTAAATTTTCAACAGAAACTTCATCCAAACGTTCTTTAATAATAGGACGAAATTGAACCGCACTGAGAACTTTCAATTGTTGCTTCGAAACTTGCTTGTCCTGTTGAAGCTTGGACTCCAACTTTTCAAGGTCTTTTGTGATGTTCAAAGACTTCACTTCTAAAGAATCCCCCATCTCTTCAAAACCACCACATCGACCCAATGAATGAGTGACCTGATGAAGGCGCTCTTCACTCACGCCACTGATGTCTCCGTAGGCCATGTTCAAGCGTGGGTGGGATTGAAGAATGGGGACTCCCAAGGCTTTAAAAAATTCCTTATCACTCAAAGCCAAGTCTCGACCAAAGGCCAGAGAGCTAAAAGACACCACTGAAGAGACGGATAAAAATAAAATGAGTTTTTTCATAAGGATAAGTATTCAGAATCAAATCCTTAGAAACACTCCATCGCGGGCCGCACCAATTCACTTCTGGACGTCCAGTTTTTTTGTTTCTCTCTCTCAATGCAGAAGAGCCCTCCTAAAAGAAGGGCTTCGAAATAAAAACTTATAACAAGATCAAACAATGTCTTATAGATACTTGAACACCCGGTCCTTGGGATAGCGAATCTTCTGTGCGCTTTGCAGTTTGCACTCCGGAGATCTATAACCAAAAGCAATGGCCGCTGCCGTTCGGTAACCACTTCCAACAAGTCCCAGCAATTTGTCGTACTCTCCAGGAATTAATCCTTCCATCGGACAGCAATCCACTCGAAGAAGCGCTGCCGCTTCCATCGCAAATCCCATGGCAATGTAGACCTGATGAGTGGCCCAGTAGTTCACCATGGCCGCACGTGGACCTTCAATCATGTCGCCCACAATGGATTTTCGAAATCCATCCAACACCGACACGTCAATGCCCCGGGTTTTTGCTATAAAATTCAAATACTCTTCGACGTCTTCCATCAACAATCGATCTTTCACCGCCAAAACCACATAATGAGAAGCATCCACAACTTGAGGCTGTCGAAACGAAACTTCTTGAAGTTTTTTTCGAAGCTCTTCGTCCTTCACAACGACAAATTGCCAAGGCTGCAAACCGTAAGATGAGGGCGACATTCTTAAGGATTCTTCGATGGCCTCAAACTTTTCATCCGGCACTTTTTTGGTGGGATCAAATTTTTTAACGGCATATCTCCAACTTAAACTTTCAAGCAATTCATTGACTTCCATTCTTCCTCCAAATGAATCCCCACCTTCCCCTAAAATGTGAAAAGAGGCAATTGTTGGGTCGCATCTTGATTTTTAAAATGTCCACTGAATAAGCTTTAAAAAAAATCTTCGCACAGATGGGAAGAACAACAGTCCAAGGGAGGACGAAATGAAGAGTATTGCTACGCGCCTATTCTTAGGCACAGTGTTTCTATTGATGAGTTCCACGGCCTTCGCCGGCCACCCCGCCGCAGATCGAGTCACCGACATTTTGGAAGAAGCCTTTCGAATCGTAGATATGAGCGGATCCGCTCAAAAAAATGCCATGTGCCGTTTTGTCTCAAGATATATAGACAAAAACAGCATTGCGACCCAATTGCTCGGGCGCTACAACCGCAGCTCTGACACCAACGGTGTTCGTGAATTCAAAAGAGAAGCTGGATCCCAGATGGTGACAAAGGCCTTTCCTAAAATGAGCGACATGAAAGGAAACAGTGGAAGCTATTCCGTCAGTGACCGAGTCACATCTAAGCCCGGCGGAAAGTACTCTGTTTCGGTCACCATTTCCACCAACAAAGGAAAGAGATACAGCGGTCGCGCCATCTTGAATTCTTCTTTAGATCTTTTAGATGTGGAGTATCTTGGCTTCAGTGGAGTCAATTACGTCGCTCGGGACATTCAAAATGACATTTCCAAGTACAACCGATCCTCGACCCCGGTGTCTGATTATATGGATGCTTTGAAGTCCAGCCGAGAATTTATCAACTGCAATTAAACCCTCACTTTTCCTATCAAGTTGAGTGATCTTTTCACCGAAAGACCTTTTGTCACAAAAGGTCTTTCTTTTTTAATGAGGTCACAACGATGAAAGTTAAATTTTTGCTAATTGTTCTTATGGCTGGTGGATTTATTTTAAACGGCACTGCTTTTGGAGAGGACAACAAGAGCCCCCATGGCGATCGACCTTTGATTGAAAGAGTTCATCCCAAAGTGACACTTAAAAAAGCCAACAAAAAGAAAAAGGCGAAGAAGAAAGCCCACAAGGCCAAAAAAAAGGCCCACGCTCATAAAGCGAAGGCCAAGATGAAAAAGCACAAAAAACAAAAAGGTTCTTAAAGAACCGCACAAGCGATTCGGCCCCCAGCATCTCCTGTGGGCTGAGTGAATCGATCTTTTTTCTCATGAATGATCAAAGACCGGTTGCCAATGTAGTTTTCGCTGGTGGGATCCAAAGACAGAAACTTGTAAACCTTCTCGGCTTTCAATGTCCCATTTTTATCCACTTCGAAATTTCCTAAGTCGCCCACATGATGAACTTTTGCATCCGGGGCCCCATGCTTTACCTTTTTGGGATTGAAGTGACCCCCGGCAGACTTAAAGCTTGGAGCCTTACAAACATTCTTTTCATGGATATGGCTGGCCAAAGTCTGACCTTTAGGAAGGTTGCGAACCATAAAATTTAATTTCACTCCGCCTTCAACCTCTGTGAACGTCACTTCACCAAGAACTCCATCCACTCCAATCACATCTGCTTTTAAAGTTTTTGCGGGATCTTTTTCTGCCTCTTTGGAGGGAGAGGAACAACCCACAGCCAAAGCCAACATTGCTACACTTGCCACATACAATTTCATCGCATCACTCCTTATTTCTTTTGAAAGACGACAAAGTCTCCCCGAAACTCGGAGAGAAGTAAACCTTTGGAGCCCCGTACACGGGCACCAAGTCTGACGCGAGCTTTGCCTTTACGGCTCAAATGATCCAAAAATTTTTCACGGTCTTCGAAATTCTCCCAAAAGGCCTCGATCTGAACGTCTTCACCAGCGGGCTTGAAGTAATCCATTTCCCCGTGGGAAATGACTATGTCATTGGTCCTACAGTCGGTTGCCCGCACATTGTGCAAAAATAAAGCGTAGCATGCCAAGGCGCACCCACCGTACTGGCTGCCTCCAAACATGGTCCCTTTGTGATTGATGTTTGGCTCCAAAGGCATAAAACACTGAGCCTCAGAGTCGGTCAGCTTTTGAATGGTGAACCCAAAGACTTTGGACGTTGGAATTTCTTGCTCGAGTTGACTGAGAATTTCTTGAAGCATCATAGGGAACTTAACTACCCTACTTTTGCCCCCAAATCATGACTCGGTAGCTTTCTCCTGCGGACGCAGGAAACGGAATGGGCTCAAGCTCCACTCTTTGACCGGGATAAAATCCAATTCCGGGATCGCGGCATCCGCGGGTCAGGTCTTTCCAAACCACTGGACCTGAGTCCATAGAGATCATAATCGCATAAATGTTAAAAGGCAGACTCACGATGTCTTCCTGTTGAAACGCAAAAGAAAATTGCAAACTCTTGGTCTCAAAGTTTTGCGAAATGCGCACATCCACCTCGGAAGGTTTCAATTGGCCAAATCGAAGCGTTTTTAATTCGTAGGATTTTTCCGAGCCCTCTGCTCGAGTCACCTCAAAACTTTGAAGGGAAGTGGCCTCTGGCAAACAGGAAATGGGAACATCCGCTCGCGCCCAGCTCATCACTAAAAATCCCATCAGTAAAACAAAGATGACTTTGACCATGGTCCAGTGATCGGAGGACCTGGCCTTTAGCTTTAGAACTTTGGACCAGTTTTAGACCAAGGTCCTGCTTCAAAACAAAACAGGCTCCAACAATGTGGAGCCTGTTCTTAGAAAGATTCGTTTTTAAAAAGATCTTAGTACTCGACCAAGATCCAAGTGTTTTTAATGCCCGCAGCTCGAACGGATTGGTTGAACCACTTCGCATTGTCTGGGTGCATGCGGATGCAACCATGTGAAGCTGGACGACCCAATCTTTTCCAGTTTCCACGTGGGGTTCCATGAAGTGCGAAACCACCATAGTAGAAAACCGCGTAAGGCATGTTCCCCAAGCCATTATAATCTCCACCTGGATATTTGCTGGATGAATAACGGTTGTAAATACGTCCGTTGGGATGTCCATCCCAATTTTTTGTTGAATAAGGGTTTCGAGCAGTCGACACATCCCAGGTTCCAACGTGACGTCCATCCAAATAAAAGTAGGCTTTTTGTTGGCTCTTTTTAATGTTGATGAAAACGGGACATCCGTTTCTGTAACATCCACCCACCTGGTGCAGAAGATCTGCAAACTCAGGGTTAACCAACCAAGGGCTTTCGCCAGTCATTTCTTCGTAGTATTCGTCATAAGCTTTCAAAACGGATTCGATGTTAGGATCTGCAGGATCATAAGCATCTGAGTCCATGAAGTTGGGCTCATCGTAGTTCGCTTCTTGAGAGGTGGCCGTTTGATCTTGCGGGGCTGCTTGAGCCTGCAGGCCAAAAAGTAGGGCGGTTAACGCCAGTGCACTGGTTACTTGAAACATGTAAGGTCCTCCTTTATTGGTCATTGATGCGCTACGACTAAACTGATCGACTCTATGTGGCAATTCCTTTGACGGTCTATGAGGGTATTACAAGGTGGTTTGAAAAATTTATAGGAGTGTATAGAAAAATGCCGACATCAGAAAATTCCATCGAAATGATCATCGAACCCAAAGTGAGCGACTTGGGCGACGGCTTTCAAGTGCGACGCCTCCTTCCCTCTATGAAAAGGCGCAATGTGGGACCCTTTGTTTTTTGGGATCACATGGGGCCCGTTGAAATTGAAGGTGATAAAGAACTGAAAGTTCGCGCCCATCCTCACATTGGCCTGTCCACTTTGACCTACCTCTTTCAGGGGCAGATTTTTCACCGCGATTCACTTGGAAACGAACAGGCCATCCGGCCCGGAGAAATCAACTGGATGACTGCCGGCAAGTGGGTCGCCCACAGTGAACGTTCCGACGCCTCCATGTGCTCGTGCCTTGAGGGAATTCAAGTTTGGGTGGCCCTTCCCAAAGAGTCCGAGGATGTTGCTCCTTCTTTTGATCACCACAAAAAAGACTCTCTTCCCACCGTTTCCCTTGGAGAGGTCCCCTGCATTTTGATTGCTGGAGAATGGAAGGGAACCAAGTCACCGGTTCAAACTTACTCTCCACTTTTTTACTTCAATGTTCACTCTGACAAAGATCAACACTTTGAAGCAGAGATTCCTTCGGGACATGAAAGCGCCATTTATTTGATTCATGAATCGATCACCCTAAAAGGACAAGAATTTCAGCCGGGCAGCTTGGTCATTTTTGAGTCGGGTTCCAAATTAAAATTTTCAATCAAAGCCAACACCCACTTTATGTTTTTTGGAGGGGACGCCTTCCCTGAAAAGCGCCATATTTTTTGGAACTTTGTCTCCTCGGATCCTGGTAAAATTGAAAAGGCCAAAGAAAAATGGTTGAGAGAAGACTATGTTCCTGTCATCAATGAAACCGAGTACATTCCCCTTCCAAAATAGAGGTTTTTAGAATTGGATTTGTTAAAATTAACCGCATTGAGCAACAGTTTGCTAAAACTCCACAAATCCCTTTTGGATTTTCAAAAAGTTGTGACGGAAAAGAAAACGGGAAAAACCATGAACCCTTACGAAATGTTGGATGCGGCTTTAAACCATCCTGACTTTCGTTGGCTGAAGCCCATTTCTCAAATGATTGTGGAAATTGACCTGGCTCATGACCAAGAAAAGGCTGGCACCAAACCCGTTTTAGAATCTGAAAATTCTCCGGATTTTGATCCCAAAAAAATAAAAATGTTTTGGGAAAATCCTCCTCAAGATTTTCAAGAAGTTTTAATCAAAGCCATAGAACACAATCCAGACATTTCCTTTTTCTTTTCAGAGGTCCGACTAAAGGCAAGCGAACTTTAGTTTTATTTAGCCGACCTCAAACACCTTCTTATAGAGAGAAACATTTCCCCATCTTATGTGCCTGCAGGCACATAAGATGGCTAGAATTTGTTGGAATCTCCACAACTCTTCCACAAATTTGGTAGTCTTAAGGTGTGATTCATTTTTCCTCAAAAAATTATTTTTGTTTGCAACTTTCTGTGTGGATTGGATTGATCAGTTTTCTACTGACTCCTTCTGTATTGACCGCCAGTTTGAACTCTCCTCACACTGTTGTGGTCGCCGTTATTGATACAGGTTTGGACATCTCTCACCCTCAGTTGAAATCTTGGGTTTGGGAAAACTCTGGTGAAATGGGCTTGGACCACAACGGAAATCCAAAAAGTTCCAATGGGATTGATGATGACCAGAACGGATATGTGGATGATGTCCACGGATGGGACTTTGCAAACTCCTCAAAAAACATGAGAGACACGAACGGTCATGGAACTCACGTGGCGGGATTGGTTCAACAAGGCTTCCTGGAGATCAAAAAAGAATCTCGAAACTTAAGGATCATGCCTTTACGTTATACGCTTGGGACGGGGATAAATTCGAAACAGTCTTTTTTAGCAGCGCTGAAGTACGCCATCGATCAGAATGTGGACATCATTAATATTTCTGCCAGTGGCCGAGGATTTTCAAAAACGGAATATGATTTGCTGAAAAAGGCGGGGCACAAAGGCATTCGCGTGGTCGTTGCAACGGGGAACAAGTCTCCGGGAACTCCGGACTACCGAAGTTATCCCGCTTCCTACCAGCTTCACAATATTTTGCCCGTGTCTGCTCTGGATCAAAAAGGTAGACTTCTTCCTTGTGCCAATCAGATTCACAAACCTGGAGTTTTGTTTGCTGTGGGCGAAAAATTAAGATCCACACTTCCGGGAAATCACTTTGGATTTAAAACGGGAACCTCCCAGGCAACAGCCTTGGTTTCGGGTCGACTTGCAGCTTCTTTGCTTCTTGCCGTGTCTCCAGAACAGAGCACGACAAAGGCCTTAAAAGTTGTGATGAATCCTTCAAACACTTTTCACAACTGAGTAAGGTCTTATTTTTCATCCTCGCCTATTCTGATCACGATCAAGGGAGGATCTATGAAAGATTTAAAAAATAGCACAGTTGTTGTTTCTGCGGCCTCACTGATATTGGCTGGATTTTCCGGCATGCTCGCTGCGGAGATGACTCAAAATAACAATCATTTGAACAACCCCTCAAGTTTTGATTTGACCAACTCCGAGGGGGATTTAAGACCTTTTTTACCAATTGCTAAAAATGACAGAGTTTCTTGGGATCAAAATCCCACAGAAAATCAAAGCTGGAGATCCAATGGTGAACTCGTTGCAATGGCTCAAGCCGACATGTCCATTCGAGATGCTCAAAGATCGCTAAGAGATCTGGGATATGAACTGGATGTGGACGGAGTTTCCGGTCCGCAAACAAAATCTGCAATTCGCGATTTTCAAGCGGCCAATGGAATTGCCCAGTCAGCGAGATTAGATGCGGCGACCATATCGGCTCTGCGAGATGCTTCTCAGGTGGAAATGGATATGAATGATGATCGATTTCCAGCCAGCTTTGATGATCAAGAAGCGGATCCCTACGACTCAAACCTACCTGCATTCCCAGAGTTCCTAGAACGGGACGGAACGCAACCGGTCAGATAGAGTCATCGGGACACTCATAAGAGAGACGCCAAGTCTGCAAAAGAGAGGATGGGATCATCCTCTCTTTTGTTATGCGACTCTTTCCATCCAATGAAATGTCGCGTGAACCGAATCCAAATAGCTTCCACCAAAAAGATTAAAGTGATTTAGAACATGGTAAAGGTTGTAAACAGTTTCTCTTTCTTTCCATCCTTCGGGAAGTGGATGGAGTTTTGAATAGGTGCTGTAAAAAACTTTGGGAAACCCTCCAAACAGTTTGCTCATGGCCAGGTCCACTTCTCTATCCGCATAGTAAATGGCAGGATCGATGAGCCAAGGCCCATTCTCGCTGAAAAGCACATTTCCAGACCACAAATCCCCATGAACCAAAGAAGATTTGGGTTGGTGTTCGTTGAGTTTATTAATGATCCAATCTTTTGATCGGTTCAAAGTCACAAGCCACGAACTTCGAAGGGACTCTTCTTTGACTCTTTGAATTTGAAAATGCAACCGCTGTTCAAAAAAGAATAAGCCCCAATTGTCTTTCCAAGTGTTTGGCTGGGGACTCAAGCCAATGTAATTGTCGCGATGAAAGCCAAATCCATTTTTTAAAGGTTGGTCATGAAGACCTGCCAGGCCTTCAGCCAATGCCACCCAATTTTCGTCGGTGGGCGTTTGGTTTTCTATTCTCTCAAGATGCAGTTCTTGGTTATCTTGGCGGAGAATTTTGGGAATTTGAATCTGTGTGTTGGCGAGAGCTTTTCTAAGTTCCTCAAGTCCTTGCGCCTCGCAATCCAAAGACTCGCTGTCCGGAAGAGGGTTGGACTTAACAAAAATATCTTGAGACTTAATTTCGGTCATTTTTTCTCCCTCTTCTTATCTGACCTCAATGAGCATCAAAATTCAAATCAACTTGCTTCTGATTTTTAGACAAGATCTTATAAACTCATGAAGAAGCCTTTGTCTGACAGCCCAACCTTTTGCCCTGCCCCGTGGACACAAATTGCCTTGAATACCGATGCAGAGCCCAGACCTTGCTGTGCCATTTATAATTCTTTGGGAAGATATAAAGATTTGCCTGAGTATTGGAACTCCAAACCACTTCAAGAAATTCGCAATGCCATGCTTCAGGGAAAATGGCATCCCGCATGTTCGAGTTGCGAGAAAACGGAAAAACATGGCGGAATCAGTAAGAGACACTACGAGCAATATCTGTTGCATGAAGTCCTAAGTGATCCTGACTTTGTTTACGATATTGATGTTTCAGAGCATTGCCCTACCCAACCTTTGGTTGCGGAAATTCGCTTCAGCAATCTTTGCAATTTGAAATGCCGCATGTGCAATTCGGTTTCCAGTACGAAGATCGCTCAAGAATATAAAGAGCTTTCACATCCGGAGTTTTTTTATTCTAAAGAGCCCCTAGTTCTTCAATCATACTTTGAAGATATCAGATCATTGCTGCCGTCATTTGAGAACCTAAGACTGTTACGGCTTCTCGGTGGAGAGCCGTTTTTGGACAAAGAGGGATTCAAACTTTGCAAGAGCTTGGTTGAAAGCGGTGGAAGCCGAAACATTCATTTGATTCTGACAACAAATATGACGGTCTTAAGCGATGAATGGATTCGATTTCTAAATGAATTTCAGCGAGTGTCACTGCAAATGTCATTGGATGCCACCGGGTCATTGATAGAATACATCCGAAGTGGAACGGACTGGAAAATCGTCAGTGAGAACATTCAAAAAGCACTTAAGCAGATCCCACAAGCCCGGTTTAAGTTTGTCCCCTGTGTGCAGGCCTATAATTTATTAAATTTGAATGACGTTTACGGCTATGTTTTGAACTTAAAAAAAAGATTTAGTGATCGGGATATATTGATCTTACCCTCCATTTTGAGAGAGCCCAAATATTTGCAAGCGCAGCTTCTTTCAAAGACTTTAAAGAAGTCGGCACGTCAACGCCTCGAGGATTTTCTAAAAGATCCTTTGCTGTCTCCCGTTGAGCTGCGGCAACTTCAAAGTACAATTTCTGATTGTTGCGAAAGTGAATGTGAAGACTATGAGCTTCTGAGAAAATGGAAAGACTTCACTTTCGCCTTGGATCATCACCGAGGAGAATCTCTGGCAACCGTATCTCCCCAGGTTTTTGAATTTATGGATTCGATCAATCCCAATCGAACCTCTTAACCTGTGGAAATGACTCATGTTCAGCAAATGTCATGAGACCTAATTTTAGGGCTCGACACCTCAGGTCCTATCTGCTAAATCCTTGAAACAACTTAAATATTCCCAGGGAGAGGTGGCCGAGTGGTTGAAGGCGCACGCCTGGAACGCGTGTAGGCGTTAATAGCGTCTCGTGGGTTCGAATCCCACCCTCTCCGCCAACAACCATTGAAATCATTGGAGAATTTAAAAATCTGATGAGTCGACCCACAAACCAACCCACAACTGAAAAAAATAAGACATGGATACGCTAAGTAGAACGGTTTTCATATTTGGAGCAGGGGCATCTCACGAAGGCGGAGCTCCGCTCATGAACAACTTTCTACAGGTTGCTCAAGACCTTCGAAGGAGCGGACGAGTTCAAGACGTCGAACAACATTTTCGACTCGTAGAAGATGCAAGAACACTTCTTGCTCAGAGTCACTCTAAGTCGCTAGGAATTGATATAGATAATTTGGAAACTGTTTTCAGCGCGTTTGAGTTAGCCCGATTGGTTGGCTCTTTAGGTGACATGAAAAAGGAGGACCTCAAACTTCTTCCGGATGCTTATAGAATAGTAATCGCCAGAACTTTAGAGGAAACAATAGGCTTCGAAAACTCAGATCGAGGAATGCTAGCCCCTGAACCTTACCGTAGCTTTGTAGATGGAATCGCAGAGTTAAGAGCTGAAAAAAAACCTCTCCCTAACCTTATTTCGTTCAACTATGATTTGGGACTTGATTGGGCACTAATTAAAGCTGGATTCAATATAAACTATGGATTTTCACAGGGTAGGCCAACTGCTAGCGTTAACCTATTCAAACTTCATGGATCTATAAATTGGGTGTACTCAGAAAAGACAAAAGAAATACTCCAATGGAATCTGAGAGATGCTTACTCAAATCAACAAAATATCGTACATGAGACAAGAGATTGCATCAGATACCGCATATCTCCCAATTTGCATCTATTTCGACCTAATGAGAATCCCAAAGAAACTCAACCTCTAATAATTCCACCCACTTTCAACAAAGGTGCTGAAAATCAGTATCTAAGTGAGGTATGGCGAAGTTCAGTAGAAGTACTCAAGGAAGCTGAGAATATCATTGTCATAGGCTACTCACTTCCAGAAACAGACCAATTTTTTAAATATCTTTACAGCCTTGGAACAATTGGAAAATCAATCATTAGAAAGTTTACAGTTATTGATCCAAGCAAAGGGTCACACTTGCGTTTTGAAGGTTTGCTAGGTCCTGCTGTGCAAGGCAAGTACCACCCCATCTATCAAAAGTTTAGCCAAGCAATTAAACAGATCAAACATGAGCTATTATAGCTAGAGTCTTGAACTCGACTGCCAAGTTAAAATATTTTAAATAGCCCCTTAGTGACACGTTTAGCACTAAGGACCCAATCAAACAGAAATATAAGTCGATCGTTAAGATATTTGCTGGCTCAAGGGCCAGCGCAATACTTATTAAACTCATTAAATTTGACAAACGACCTCATCAATTTGAAACTAAGTCCGTCTCTTAGTGGAACTTTTTTTCTTTATTTGAAATTAGGTTCAATGCCGGATGTTTCGTCAGGCTGATAAGAGTTGTGAATTTCTAGTTCGGCGATTAAGTCGACCGCCCGCGCCTACGGCTTGTCGGCTCGATTAATCACCGCCTCTTGGGTATGAGACTACATTTTTATGGCACTATTCGATCCGGAGACCAAAGGCCCTCAAATTCTCGCCAACTTTAAGAAGGCCATATCTAAAAATCATATCTATCTATCTCCCCGATCAATAATCTTATTGGTTTGCGGCGGTAATATTCACAATAGAGATTCCATGAGAGCTCAATTCTTAGAATATGCCAAAACAAGTTTGGACAAGTATCAGATCATTTTAGCTGAAAATATCGCTCGAGAAATAAAAGAGAATCAGGTGACAGAATGGGAAGATATAGCGACTTTCGAAAACCAACTATCAAAACTTGCCGGCTGTGTAATTATCTTTCCAGAGAGTCCAGGCTCCTTTGCGGAACTCGGATATTTTTCAAATTCACCAGAGGTTAACCAAAAAACATTAGTAGTAAATTGCCTATCGAAGCAAAAAGATTCTTTCATAACTATTGGTCCTGTTAATCTGATCGATAAAAAGTCCAAGTTTCAAACAACGATATATACAGTACGCCAAGAGAACAGTTGGAACTTCGACAACGTGAAAATGAGAATTGAAGATCGGCTGGATCGCACAAAGAGGTTTCATATGCCATTTCTCTATAAAGATGCCTCATTCAAAGAACAAATGTTTCTCACTCTAAAAACAATTAGAATATTTCCACTTCTCGATAGATCAAACCTAATTAAGGTTATGTCTGAATTATTTGGCAATGGACCCTATTATGAAAACCTTCCATACCACCTCGCCACACTCTCCTCATGTAACTATATTAGGATAACTGAACGCGGTTTATTTTTCCCTAACCTTGAGATAGATGAACTTTTGGAAATTGATTCTCTGGATGAGGAAAAAGCGCGTTTAGAAATATTAGAATTCTATCAATCACACCAAGACGATAAATACGAAGAATGGACGCGACTCAATGACACTTAATGAGATAGCCAAAAATTTAGGAGTGAGAATCTCAACCTTGCAGTCTATCGCAAGACAAGCAAATTACTTATATATCTCATACCGGGTAAAGAAATATGACGGATCTTACCGCACGATAAACCATCCTTCACGAAGGTTAAAAGCAATACAGAGAGAAATTCTAAAGCAGGTCTTCTCTAAAGCCCCTGTCCACGTAAATGTCTATTCTTACAAGAAGGGTATTTCGATCGGAGATCTGGCACGTTACCATGCCGGCGCAAGTTACCTTACGCGATTTGATTTTACGAAATTTTTTGAATCCATTCTCCAGTCGGATATAGATTTGCTGATTGAGAAATTGATAGATTCCGGCTCCATCGATCTTTTAAAATCTGACATCCAGACTATCTCTAAACTCGTTACTTTAAAAGGGGCTCTTACGATTGGCGCCCCATCTTCACCAATGATCTCAAATTGCATAATGTATTCATTTGATGTTTTTTGTGCCGACTACTGTAGATCTAAAGGAGTTAAATATTCAAGATATGCTGACGATATTTATTTGTCCTCATCATCACCCAATGTTTTAAAGCCTCTAGGAGCATTTTTGATTACGAATTTTTCTAAACACACTTCGCTAAAATTGAGTCTGAATAGAGATAAGTCGCTATTCACTTCTAAAAAACACGGAATGAAGGTAACTGGCCTGACTTTAACGTCTGACGGGAAAGTCTCACTGGGAAGAGAGAAAAAGAGGAAAATTCGATCTATGCTTCATCATTTTTCTCATGGGCGTCTAGATGAGCGACAAGCTGAGTCTCTTAGGGGGTATTTAAATTTTGCATTGAATATGGAGCCTACGTTTATAACTTCAATGAAGGCAAAATTTGGAAAAGAGATTAAGCAACTTAGTATCAGTCCACCTAAGCCTAAGAGATGGCCATTTTATAGCCGTCAATCTATTGGAATACGAGGCAGCTATTAATTTTTTACGGACTCTAAAGCCTTCTTTTTTGCTACACTTCTCATGAGAGTGTCGGCCAACAACATGCCAATCAATGCTCCTATGAGAGGATACTTTGGCGAAAGAAGGCCCACCGCGATACATCCGACAATTGCGCAAACAACCCAAACCCAAAACCTAAATTTTAATGTAGAGTCATTGTTTCTCCATATACACGGGATCGCCGCCATAAATATTGCCCACATAGAATAGATCATGACTTTATTAACAACTGGACTCATGTCTGGAGTAAGTATCCCCGTCGTTGCTCCTACAAACACTAGGCCGAATACGAAGGAAAAGGCTCCGGCCAGAACAAAAGACGTAAAGACTATCTTCAAGAGGACATCTGCTACTTTCATCTTAACTCCCTTCCAATATTTTACCTTCGCTTCAGACGCTTAGCCTCAATTTGAAAGAGACCTGAGAAGCTTGGCTCATCAACTACATCAAATAGTTCAGACAGAGAGAGCTTTGCTAAATCAAGGCTGGACGAGCTTCCAGTCAAGAGCCACTCAAATTCACAACCAAGGGCTCTAGCAAGCTTCTGAACAGCCAAAGGATCTGAAGGCTGAGTGCCACTTAGCCAATCATTGAGAGTCGTAGGCGTGACACCAGCGAGCTCAGATGCCGCTTTCTGAGTTATGCCTCTATCGCTTAAGACCGTCTTCAAATTTTGAGCGAATGGGCACTCAGTTTTTTTACGCATAGGCTTATTTCTTTTCACCATTAATTCTCGGACGTTCAGGTTGAAGCATTCAATAAATCCGATTTTCCGAACTGATTCGGAGTATCGGATTCCGGAATCCAATGCTTACAATGTATGCAATGCGTCGTAATTTGTCAATGCTTACAATGTAAGTAATTGTATTTTTAATCTTGGCTAGCTATATTTTTGAAATGGCAAAAAGATTCGCAAAAAAAAGTGACCAAAAACGCTCCAAGGATGCCCAAAGAATCTTCAAGCTCAGAAAAGCCTTAAACTTATCTCAGCGAGGTCTCGCGGAAGAGTTCTATGTCTCTCCTGGAGCGGTCGCGCATTGGGAAAGTGGTGAAAGAGAAATACCCGGTCCTGTTATCAAATTGATCGAAATTTTTGAAGAAAGGTTGAAACAAAATGAATGAGGTCCAATGCTGCTTTTGCAAATCCCAAGCATTGCTCTACCAACCTGCAAATATAGCTCGCCTATATCACTTTACTTGTAGTGAAGTCTGCGGACAGTATTACATTGGTTACGGCGCATTCGAAGACTTGAGAGACGCCAGAACCACAAGAAATGTCGTTCTCCATGCTATACGGGAGAATATTCTTGCCAATGAAAGCGGGTTGATACCCTATTGGCGTCAAGAGAGAACCAGCATAATCGGACTCCCCAATAACCTCCAACAAAATTCAATACCAAAATATTTTGAAGACTATAAAGACCTTCCCATCCCCCATTCGGACAAGCCAAAAGATATTCTCATTTCCCTTGCTACAAAACTAAATAGAGACGCTCCTTTTTCTAAAGTCCGCTTGTCTAGCCGTGATTTCTTAAAATTACGTGTTGCGGATAGGGCTGAACTCTATCATTGGACTAAAGCTCTTATGGACAGTGGTTTCATAAGATCTCAGGAGGCCGCCGCGCTTGGAAGACTCGCAAACTCAGAGAACCATTTGTCGAATTCAAATTTTGAATACTCAATTACTCCTGAAGGCTGGGAGACCGTTGAAAAATTCAACCAACCCATTCATTCAAAAAAGGCATTTATTGCTATGCGTTTCAGTAACAACCCAGACAGGGGCCCTATCCAAGCGGCGATAGAAAGAGCCTGTAGTGAAACTGGATGGGAGGCCTCCACTATCGACAGAGAAGAATTTGTTGGAGGGATCTCAGATGAGATTATTGCGAAAATCAACCAATCGGCGTTTATAATTGCAGATTTTACCGGACAGAATCAGGGTGTCTATTATGAAGCTGGATATGCCTCGGGAATGGGAAAAGTCGTAATACTTACCGTCAAAGAAGGAGACACGGACAACCTTCACTTTGACACCAAACATTTGAATCATATTGTTTGGATTGATTCTGAAGACCTTTACAAAAAGGTGAAAACGAGAATTGAGGCTGTGATAAATAGGTGACCGAATCTAACTCCTTACACTGCCTCTGCCGTCAGCTCAGCTATTTTTCTCTCACAGATATCCAAAAGCTCTTTTTTAGTGCCATAGGCGGCCCAACGCTCTTCTGCGTCTTCCTTGCTGCGAACTACAATAAAGGCCAATTCGAAGCGGACAGCCACCTGGTAAGTTAAGATTTTCCGGCACACTTTTAAGTAGTGAAGATCTGTGGTGTCCAAACCCCGGAGCATTTTGAAATCTTCAGAGTCGAAGTTTTCATACATGTAGAACCTCCTATGGAAGCCCTCCCCGTACATTTGGGAATATAACTCAACTACAGAATAAATGCCACTTATTTGAGCAGGATACATTCCAACTATCCTCTGCTCTCTTATACAGCCTTTTCTCTGCTCGTTTCATTGCCAAACGCCCTCGTGATACACTGATCCGTTCGAACCTTGAGCCTTTCGATATGAAATTTTTCCTGATCTTCAGATAACTTAATACCTCGACCACTTAACGAGAATTTAGATTCAAGTCGTCTCTTGATCATGTGAAGAGCAAGATACTCCCAATTAAATGCTCCATTAATTCGATACTCTTCCCACTTCAAATTGGATAGATATATTAGAAATTTCTGCTGACCTAGATTTGAAACAATATCGCTTTTAAGCTCATCGAAGTATTTGCAACCAGCGTACTGCTCACCGATTTGACCCATCACCTCTGCAAGTTGATCCACCGAATTTGCGTAATCAGATCGAAGAGGAGATAGCTGTGCCGAAAAAACCACTGCTATCCCAATAACCAGAAGAAAAGCGATCACACCGTATGCCCCGGATATCACAGACTCCTCAAAATACTGTTCATGGACATTCCTCATGAATGGCATCACCAGGACTGCGGTCACGGCCGCAAATCGCAAAAACCTGTAGATCCTCGTTTCATGAGACTCGGATGAGCCAATCCTCATAGACTTGTAAACCTTCCACCCATAAAGGAAATTGAATTTTTCTTCATCCCTGCTCAAACGGCCGACCACATAGTAAGCAGCAAGGATAATTAATCCCGAAATTGAACTCATCAATGACAGTTCGTAATAAATAATATCGAACACCTCAGTGATCCAGGCAAATATGGCCACAACCCCTAGCACGCTGCCCACTTGGTACAGCCATTCCTTTTGCACATTTCCCATTTTGCCCTCTAAATTAAGTCACTCTGATTTCTAAAGCTTATCGGCAATTCTCGAAATTTTATTTAAATCCTTTCTCGGCAGCTATAAGACCGTGGATATCAATGGTGCCCTTGCCCGCCCGTACTCTCATCCCCCAGATTCTTCGACCCGAGTGTCGTCATTTGTCATCATTTCTCATTTATAGAATCGTGTTTAGATTTCTAAAGTTTTCTAAACTCCTCATCCAATGCGACAAAATCCAAATACCTTTTCTGGAAAATTTACGAATTTTACGAAATATAAGAATTTTGTCCTCAGAACAGTTTAAATGGAAGAGGAGGCTAGAACGCCTCCTCAAGATTACGAACTACACACAAAAATTTTTTTTAAAAGTTAGCATTTGTTAACATTTAACGAATCAAAATCCAGCGAGTTGTGCCTCGGATATTTCCCGGAATCCGCTCAGGAATCGCATTCACCAGTCTAAGTTCCAACAGAAGCTCAAAGGCCTTATCAATAAGTTCACTTTTCTTATTACCTTTAAATACTTTTCTAGAAACCTCTGTCTGAGTCAGTCCATTTTCATTCAAACGAAGTGCTCTCAATATTTTATCCGCATCTTTATTTCCCGTCCCTGCATCAAAAAGGTACTCAATGCTTTCTTCAACGTATATCCACACCGCCAGAGCCGCATTCAAATGGCTCTCTTCGATTTTTTTGGACTGATCCAACAGTGCATAGATCATTGCCACTCGAATCACCATGGGAGCTGATCGGGCGCTCAATGTTCCCCATATTCCGGGCATCTCCTTTGAAAGATCAGAATAGACTTCTTCGTATAGCGATCTAGCCCCATCTGAAAAATTCATTTCCCCCTGTTTTTTCGCAAAACTAACCGATGCCTTTAGAGTTCTAATCAAATCCTGTGACTTTTCTAAAGGTGGCATTCCTGGAAAGGGAACTTCTTTTGACCTATGAATACAGGCCCACAAGAACCTATTCGCAACCCCATTAAATATATCTCTCTTTTTAAGTAAGGTATCCAACTCTGCCCGAGTGATATGAAATACAGCAGATATATGAGTGTCCGTGGCAATCACTGGATTCTTACGCACTGTAAGACGAATGTCTCCACCGTCAGCTCCTAGTCTAATCACCATACTCAGGATGCTTCCTTCTCGATTTGCGATCACTAGAGCTTGGCCACCTTCATTTTCTATCCATAGGGTTCGGGTGTCTCCCTCCTTATTAGCCTTTGCTGCCTCTATGAGAGCTTCACCCGACCCCACACCGGCAACTTTGCGGAATTTCCACCAGTCGGGATCAACCTGCTTAAAAAAGTAGGAAGCCATCTCCAGGCCCGTCCCTTTTCTGGCCATTCCAGATTTCCCAACTAAAAAACAGAATAGATTCGTTTGTAAGCGGGCTGAGGACACTGCGTAATACGCATTTCTCGAAAAGATATTTCCAGCAACTGTTAGGAAATGGAATAGAAGATTTGCCTCATCGGCTTCTGTATGCGGAAGGCAAAGGTCAACAAAGCGACCTGCTGGACCTATAAAAGCCTCTTTAGAAAGCTTTGATGGCCATCCATCACTATGTTTTGGCTTAAATTCATATTTGGGCTCTGAAGAGCTTAGTAATTCACTACAGATTTTCACTTGTTCCTCCCGATTAGCTTTCTTTGAATTTCTTTGCGCTGAATGGATTTGAAAATGGACATCACCTCAGACCGACACAATGGAGGGCTCACAATCGTTTTATTCAGTGACGCTAAGATCTCCGCAATTAAACTATCGTCCACAGATCGCCGGAATAAATGACCTGCAATCTTAGTAAGCGAAACATTCCGACACCCATTTCCCACCCCGGACTGGAGCAACTGCTTCCATTCTGTATTGGAGGTCGCGGGAGCACTTTCCCGATCTTTCTGGGCCAACTGCGCTAGCCATCGAGGAATAGGAGCAAGGGGGACATCCCTAATATGAAAAGAAGCATCCCACTCATAACTCTTTCCAGAAGGGTGTATGGAAGGCGGAAGCACCACGTAGCCGCCATCCCCTTTGAAATCAACTCCAGGCCTGAATCCTGGCTTCCCGGGAAGGACGAGATTGTCCGGATTTGAAAAGAAAAAGTGAAGGCCGCCTCCGCCAGTCATCACATAAGGTGTATCAGGTAACTTTCCAAACTCCTCTTCAATGTCATGTAAAGTGTATTCGACGCTCGGTAGGCCCAATCTTTGATCTAAATCGAGGACAAAGATATTTCCTCCAGTCCTCCCTCCAAGGTTTCCTTCGGGATGTCTTTGAAACTGCTTATCTAGAATTTTCTTATCAAGAGTAGCGTCCTTAAAACCGTGACTTGTTGCCGGATTTTTGCCTTTTTTCCTTAGTGCGAAAAGAGGAAGCCCAAGTTCAAGATAGAACTCAATGGCACTCCCTCGTCTTCTCATGAAACTCTTATCTATTGTTGAAGAATGTTGAGAACTAGAATTCTCTGACTTATAATCATAGTTAACCATACCAACTCCTTTTCTAGGAACTGAAAGCCCCACTCCCATGGGGTTTTTCTTTATTTATCTTTGTTTCTGATTTTTCACGATTTTGGCGAGCGCCTTCTCGACGTCATCCTCAACCCAAACACTGGACCGACCTACTTTGACAGGCTTTGGAAGCAATCCCTCGCGAATTAAACCGTAAACCCTGGTTTTGCTAAATCCGGATTTCTTCATCAGCCAACCAAGTCTCTGAAAAGTCATATATGAACCTCCTTGTTTCAAAGAAACTGTTAGAGCACTCATATGAACTGAGACCTAAAGAGATTTTAACGGGAGCAGAAGATGTTTTTATTCGACTAACTATTTGATTTTACTTCGTTTGCCTTTTTTGCGAGCAGAATAAATTTCCGTAGATCTGAAGATATTTTGGAAACTTCAATATTTTTTTGAGAGTTATATTTGGCAAGTCGCTCTTTCAATTCATTTACCCAAGATTCATCGTAGGACTCAGATCTCTTCTCCATTGATTCGATCTTTTCGGGAATATTACTTGGAGAAATTTTGGTCCGGCGCTTTGGATTGAGAGCAAAAGCGAGAGCTTTGAACATCTCCCTAAAGTGATCCACTGACTCGCCCCCTAAAAATTTCTTATCGAGGAATAAAATAGAGATAAATGTCAGAAGGACTTCGGCAGAATTCCTTTCGATTTTGATAGAAACTCTAGATGAATCTATTCTTTTGCGTGATGCACCTTTTTGGAGGTCAATTCCAATAGCGCCGAGTACAAGTTGCTCTCCCGCCATAAGACTGGTGTTGTGAAGATGTGATCCCACAGACTTCGCGCAGCCTGTAGTAACCGTAAGAGTCACCTGCTTGTCTCTATTCATTTTACCTCTCGAAATACTCTCGGCTTCATTTCCACAACCTTGTTTTGTCTTGAGGGTGTCCTACCACAAAATTTTTCCCAGTCAGCCATTAAGCTCTTTCTTTTCGTAAAAAGGTCTCTCCTGCGATATGCGGCCTCTACCTTGCTTTCTATTGTATGCGCCATGGCCATTTCGACTGTTTCCCTGGAGTAATTTGTGTACTCAGACGCCCAATCTCTAAATGTTGAACGAAACCCATGCACCGTGATTTTGAGATTCATTCTTTCCTTGATGATTTGCCTAAGGCTTGCACTTGAGAGTGGTTTGCCAATTATTTGGCCTGGGAAAACAAAGTCGCCAAATTGGACCAATTCGTTAATTTCGTATAATTCGTTACTTTCTAGAACATTCCTCAGTATTTGAACACATCGATCCGAAAGAGGAACCCGATGTTCTTTTCGGTGCTTCATACGTTCTGGGGGAATCGTCCATATTGATTTCTCAATGTCGAATTCTGACCATTTTGCGTGCAACACTTCACTCGTACGACTCGCTGTAAGTATTAAGAACTCAAGGGCCTGTGGGGCGAGGCCCTCCTGGGACCGAAGATTAAACATAAACTCTTGAATGTCCTCAATTGGTAAAGCTTCGAAATGCTTCACTCTGGAAACCTCAGTAGGCTTCGGCAAAAGCTTATCTAAATGACCTCTCCATCGAGCCGGGTTTTCTCCCGATCGAAATTGGCGCACAGTGGACCAATCAAGAACCGCTTCGATTCGACCCCTTACTCGGCTAGCCGTCTCAGTCTTCACTCCCCAAATGGGGTCTAAGATCTTCATAACGAGATCCGTATCAATTGACCCGACAGGAAGGTTTCCAATGACTGGGCTCGCATAGGTCGCAAGGGTGCTTTTCCATTGATTTATATGCTTTTGGTTACTCCATTTGGGTGAATGGGCACTAATGTAACCTTTCACACACTCCTCAAAGGTGGTTGTCCTCGCCTCATTTAGTGCCTGCTTCTTCTTTTTGGCATCTCTTTCGTGAATAGGGTCTATTCCCTTCAATAGGAGCCCTTGGTACTCTACCGCCATCTGTCTCGCATCCGCCAATTTCAATGCAGTCACAGATCCAAGACCCATTTCTCTAGATTTGCCATTCAACATAAATCGAAAAATCCAAGATTTAGTTCCTGTTTTGGTGATTTGAAGATAGAGACCGTTTCCATCGGCATATCTACCGGCTTTACTCATTTTTTGTATGGCTAACACATTCAAACCAGATCGCCGCATGCGTTCCTCTGCTTTCCAACCCACAAACCAACCCACAACATTGGGGTGGTTTTCACGGGTCTTGATGGAACGACTACAAACAATCGGCTCGTGGGTTGTCAATGAAACGACAATGGAGTGAACTTCCACGAACTTAGAAAAACATGACACGGAGGGCACCCTCTCCGCCAACATCAATTAAAATAATTCGACCTCACACTTTTTTGACTGAACGCTTCTGGTCGGAAATTTTCTTTACCCCAATTCCTTATTCGTTAAAAACTTCTATGTATGAAATCACTTCCTTCCGGATATGAAATTAGGCAACTCACTGATCAGGAGTTTTTACCTCTTTGGAAAGATCATGCCTCTCGAATCTTCGATGACAACTCTCAGATTTTTCGCGTGTATCAATGGCTGAGTGATACAGAAAAAGAAAAGGCTAAATCTCTTAGAGAGTCCATGGGCGCACCCTTTTGTTTGAATCTTGGTTTATTCTTTGAAGACAAGTTTGTGGGTTGGTCCACAGGACACCAGGAATCCTCAGAAACTTTTTATATGAGAAATTCAGCTGTTCTCCCAGATCACCGTAGAAAAGGACTCTACACGGCTTTACTCACTGAGACTGTGAAAATTGCTGTGGAAAAGGGATTTCAAAAGATCTATAGCCGCCACAGCTCAACCAACAATGAAATTATCATTCCTAAACTCAAATATGGATTTGTCATCACCTCAATGGAGGTCACAGATATTTTTGGTGTTCTTGTTCATCTCACCTATTTTCCAAAAGAGCTACGACGTAAAATGATGGTTTACAGAGTAGGTGACATGAAGCCTGACCGAGAAATTGATTCTTGTTTAGATTTAAAGATTGAGTGGTCTGAGAAAAATTAAAATAACTCATCCGCCCGAATTGTCTCGAGCCAAATTGATTTTTTTAAATTCCAATCAATAGTGGCAGGTGTTCACCGATGCACAGTCGCCATTCGCACAAACGGTTTCTGATGAACAATCTCCCTCGATCGTGCAATCAGAATCAAAGGTACAAGACGCGCCTGAATTCTTACACTTTCCAAAGCTGCAATCTCCATCAATGTCACAATCAGAGTCTAAGCTACACTGCCGTGTTTGGATTCGCGTCAATATGGCGTGATGCGCCTCAGCCTCTTCTTCTTTGCGCTTCAATTCTTCTTCCCGTTCTTTCAGCTCCTGTTCTTTGACCTTGAGCAAAAATTCTTTGCGACCGATCTCATAACCCCTCATAAAGGCGGGTTCCATTTCCATAGGACAAACGCCTTCATAGTTGTTTCCCTTCAATCCAAACTGCTGTCCGTTTTCATAGGTGCAAAAGTGCTTTAGACCTTCTGCACGCCCCTTCATATATCCTTCTTGGGCCGGTTGAATTCCATGCTTTGCACAGGTTTTCGTGTAATCCACAAACACATCAGAAGTCTTTCCTTCAAGGGCGTCCACTTTTCCTCGCTGCTCCCAATCCATGGTCACACACTCTTCCTTAGAAAGGGTGGCACAAGAGGAAATCACAAAAAACAAGGAGACCAAAATTAGAATTTTCATAAATCAGCACCTCAAAGGTATTTCAAAAACAAAGTTAGCATTTTAAATGTAGACTGCAACAAAAAGTGGCGCAGGGATGAGATTCTAATGGTATGAAGGAAAGAGCTCGTTATGCGCTTAAGCAGTCTAAACAGATCAAGAGGACGTTGTGGCTGAAAAAGTAGATGGAATAATTTTTGATTTGGATGGAACGCTTTGGGACGCTACAGATTCTAGCTCCAAAGCGTGGTCCAAGACTGCAGAAAATTTTAGTTTGAAAAGGTCTGTGGCTCCAGAAGATTTAAAATCTGTCATTGGATTGCCTTTTGAAGAATGCATTCAGAATCTGTTCGGTGACTCCGCAACGCCAGAATTGATTGAAGAATTAGAAAAGAATGAAATTTATTTCATTCAAAAATTCGGTGGCATTCTTTATCCCGAGGTGGAAGAAACGCTTAAAAAACTTTCAACACATTTTCCTCTTTATTTGGTCAGCAATTGCCAAACCTGGTATCTAGAGGCCTTCTTCAATCACCATCCCCTACAAAAGTATTTTCAAGATTCCCTGTGCTTTGGAATGACCTTAAAGCCCAAGTCTGAAAATCTAAAAATGATCCTTAAGAAGCACCAAATGAAGTGCCCCTTTTATGTGGGAGACACTCATTGGGATTTTGAGGCCTGCCAAAAAGCGAACGTGAAATTTATCTTTGCAAAATACGGGTTGGGAAAACTAAAAGACCCGAGATCCATCATCTCTATGGATCGATTTTCAGATCTCACAAACATCTTCGATTTGACCACTCGAACATTTCAAAAATCTTAGACCAAAGTCCCTCCCCACGAAGATCTTGATTTGATCACAAAAGAAAAATTGGACTGCCCACCCAAAATCCCCCTTCTTAAAATAGTGACATTGATCAAATCTTCAGAGAGGACGGCGCAGATGTTTTCAACTAAAAGACTGATACTTTTTATTTTTTCAACGGCTATGATTTCAAGCATTGGCTGCACTTCGGACTCGAGCTCGAGCTCTTCCACAAGCAGCAGTATCAACTCAAATGGCCTGGTGATCAACAGCGCCAGTGACGCCCTGGCATCCATTCAAACGGTGGCAACGGCCTCAGCCCTTGGGCTGAAAGATCCCTCGGTCATTCGGCCCATGACAGGAGTGGCAAACACCTACTGCACCGCCACCGGAGGTCCGAAGAAAACCGGCGGGGCAACAATGTCAGACTCAGATTCTGGAATCGCCTCAGCCTACGGCTTTTGCCAAGCCACATTCAACTCACAATCCCCGGATACAGCTCGCGGCGCCCTTTACATTGCCGGCGGAATGGCCTGCGAAGCGGCAGTTGCGGGCCTATTTGATAACTTGGCCACTGGTGGATCCAACACAACCACCAAAAACCTGACCATTTCTACCACTTGCTGGGGCTCCACTGCCGATGTAAATGCCTTTATCTCCGAAAATGGCTCGGCAACGATTTCGAATGTTGCTCTCACTGTCACCGAAGTCTCCGGATCTACCGCATACAATTACAAAGTCACTTTTGTATTGAGCTCTGAAACTGTGAACCTTTATCTCTACAACGCCGGCGGAGTCATTGCTGCTTTGAACGCCTCTGATGGTTGGGCCGTCAAATTTGACAAAAACAATGGAATTATCACTTACGAAAACACCGATTCCACCAACAACCGTCGTGTTCGCATGAAAGTGGTGGGAACGGTGAACTCCAGCGGGGTCTTTTCCGCAGTCTCTTCCGTTCAAGGTTTTCAATTGGAAAACACGAAGCTGTACACTTTTACAGGAAATGTCTCCACGGGGATCAAAGGAAACTTCTATGACACCGGTGGATCCGATCGCACCGACGAATGTTATCTTCCCCCTGGCTTAGGGACGGCCACTTGCTCTGGAGTGACTGCGATTGCGTCCAGCGATGCCAATGCCACCGCACTCAAATCGAACATTGCAACGGCGAAAACAAATTTGAAAGCGATGACTTCATCTCTCCTCAGTGTGACGACCATTGATCCTTCGGACACCGACATCACTCAGTAAGGTCACCACCCTTGAATGATGTCCTGAATGACTTTGTTCGCCTTGAGTAATTTTTGAATGAACGAGCTGTTGTGGGGAATAAAATGAAAGTTGGAATGCCTTCCCCACACCGCTCGCAATTTCCGGTCCAAATCCACCGCTTCTTTTAGGCTTTCCGTTCGCACCCGACTGTTGGACTCGATAGAAATGTTTCCCACGGCTGCTGTTTCAAAAAATACAACGGCATCATATCTATTCAGTTCTTCTTCCAAAGAAGTATTTAGAGATTCAAAAAAATGATCCATCCCATTGGGCCAATACACGGTGCTGTCGATGGTGCCTCGATCACAAAGCAAAATGCGATCGGGATAATTTGCAGATTGCACGTCTTCCAAATTTCTTTGCACATGATAAATCGCTTTTTGAGTGGCCATTTGCGCATGAGGCTCCATGTACCGCGGAAACCCCCCTTCAAAGAGCATTGTCGCAGCCTCGGGCACAACAATGATACAGTCGCCAATCTCTCTTCGAATCAAATCCGCAGCTGTGGTCTTTCCGGCACCTGGTCCACCGGTTAAAACAATGCGGTACGGCTGCTGAGAATCCTTCTTAAAGTTCGCCACTTAAAACTCCTTTGTGGTACAACTTTTTATACCCTTTGGAGGGACCATGAGCCTAGCAAGAATTCAATTTTTGGGTGCCGCAAAAACAGTAACAGGAAGCCAAACACTTCTCGAATTTAGAGAAAAGAAGTATCTCATTGATTGCGGAATGTACCAGGGACCAAAACGAATTCGTGAACTGAATTGGGCGCCGATGAAATATGCTTCTGAAATTGAGGCTGTCTTTCTCACTCACGCCCACGTGGACCATTCGGGACTTTTGCCGAAACTTGTCCGCGAAGGATTTCGCGGTCCTATTTACTGCTCCACTGCAACCAAAGATCTTTGTGAAATCATGCTTTTGGATTCGGCGCATCTCCAAGAAGAAGACGCCCGCTATGCCAATGAAACCAAGCATTCCAAACACCGACCGGCTCACCCGCTTTACACCGTGGATGATGCTGAGCAAGCATTGTCCCTGTTTCACCCACTTCCCATGGATCAGTGGATTGATATTTCTGAGGGCTTGAGTCTACAGCTTTTAAGAGCGGGTCACATTTTAGGTTCCAGCTTTGTACAAATTCGGCTTGAAAAAGAGGACCGATCCAAATTGCTGACTTTCAGTGGAGATTTAGGAAACCCTAGACAAAATGTCATCAAAGGGCCTGTTTCTCTTTTGGAAACAGATGAACTGGTCCTCGAATCCACCTACGGCGATCGCATGCAGTCTCGCACAGATCCCGGAGGAGTTTTGGCAAAATGCATAAATGAAATCCATAAAAGCGGCGGAGTTCTTGTCATCCCGGCATTTGCTGTCGGCCGCACTCAAGAAATTCTTTTTCTCATTCGACAGCTGGAAGACCAAGGTAAAATTCCCGAAGTCCCCACTTATCTGGACAGCCCCATGGCGTCTAAAGCCACGAAAGTTTACTTGAATCACAAAGAGGAACTCAATTTTTACATGAATGGAGACAGCAAAATTGAATCCCCTCTTTGTTCCCATCGCTTTGAGTCCACCGAATCATCGGATGATTCTATGCTTCTTTGCATGAGGGATGGACCGATGATTGTGGTTTCTGCTGCAGGAATGTTAACGGGCGGGCGCGTTCTCCATCACTTGAAAGTTCGTCTCCCCCATCCGGAAAATATTGTTTTGTTTGTGGGTTATCAGGCCGAAGAAACCAAAGGACGATTGCTTGAGAAAGGCTTTCCTAAAATTCGCATTCACCACAAAGAAGTGGAAGTGAATGCAAAGATTGTAACCATGGATGAACTTTCTGCTCATGCAGACACCGAAGATCTGGTTCAATGGGTAAAAAACATCGAGAAAAAACCAAAACGCATTTTCCTCAATCACGGAGAAGAGCCGGCGGCCAATGCTTTAAAATATCGATTGAAACATGAACTCGGCATTGAGGCCCATGTGGTGGAGCCCAATGAAAGTTTTGAGATCTAAATTTGAAATTCTTTCGAGTGGGATCGATTGCCCAGGATCTTTTCCACCTGATCGCACAACTTTAAAACATAATTGCCAGTCACAAAATCCCTGTCATGGAGGGGATTGTATTCCACGATTTCCAAAGCTGACAAACGTGGGTTCTCTAAAAGATGAATCAACCCCTCATAGACCTTTTGAGCCGAAAGCCCCAGCGCCACAGGAGTTCCCACGCCAGGAATCAGTTTTGGATCTAAGCCATCCAAATCTAAAGAGACTCCAAAGGCCTCCTTTCCGGAATCCACAATCGCAAGAGCCTCATTCCAGCAAACTTCAAATCCGCGAGACAAAATTTCACCCATAAAAAAGACGCGCACTTGGAGCTGTTCTAAAAGTTTGGCCTCGCTCGATTCAAAACTGCGCACTCCAAACAACACGGTTCGCGCTGGATCCACCTTTGGCCCTTCAAACATCAACTGAGAAAGTTCTTTATCCCCATAACCCATCAATGTGGCCAAGGGCATCCCATGAATGTTCCCCGTCTCAGAGGTTTCAAAAGTATGTGCATCCATGTGGGCATCTATCCATAAAAGGCCCAAAGGCTTTCCATGAAAATCAGAAATTCCACTCCAGGTTCCCATGGCACAGGAATGATCTCCTCCAAGCACCACAGGAAACTTCCCCTTGGACTTTACCAAGGAGGTCAAAGAAGCCAATTTCATATTGAACTCTAAGATTCCCGGAAGAGCCTGATGAGCCCTGCCGGACCTGTTTTCAGAAATCAAATGAAGAGAATCGTTAAAGTGAGGGGCCAAACTGATAGGCCCAAGACCGGCCCCTAAGTCGTTGGAGCCCGAACCCACGCAAGCTCCTAAAAATTGCACGCCCCCAAAACCCATATCTGCATTGTTGCAAATCTTCTAAAGAGGCCAAGTCAGGATTGGGTCAATTGAGACGGGCCAAAATGCGCTGACCAATTTCCTCATCAAAGGGAGTGAATTTTTCTTGATTCTTATCGAAGGCGTAGACTTCTGCCTGCCGAAGTTCAAACCACCAGGCGTGAAGCTGTAGCTCCCCTTTTTCCAAACGTTCGCGAACCAAGGGGTAAGTTTTCAAATGTTCCAACTGATTCAGTACATTGAATTGGGAAAGTTGATCGTGAAGAGCCAAGGAGGTGTCCACTTGAGGGCAGGCCTTCACTTTGGAAAGGTCCACTTCCCCAAACTGCAGCCAAGACTTCAAATTGGGGCTTGAGAGGCTCTCACGACCTTTGACCAGGGCCTGCATGGCACCGCACTCGGAATGCCCACAAACAACAATGTGAGAGACTTTAAGGGCTTCTAAGGCAAACTCTATGGCCGCGGCCTCGGACTCATGATCGGAAGTGGCTCCATCTCCAGAGGGGGGAACCAAATTCCCCACATTTCGCACCACAAAAAGATCTCCAGGGTCGGTGGAGGCAAACACATTGACCGCCACCCGGCTGTCGGAACATCCGATAAACAAGGCATCTGGCGATTGACCCAAAGCCAACTTGGCAAAGGTTTCCCGAACGCCTGGACGCACATTGTTGCGAAAATCCACAATCCCTTTAACAAGCTTTTTCATAGGGCTCCACCTTCTCTCCCCTTACTGTTTTGGGGAGATGTGGACTATACCGGTAGTTCCTATGGAAATCACCCTGTCCCAAGTTTTTAACTTGGAATTCAGGTTGTAAACGTGGGTATTCAGGGTATGGGCACTGACTTTTTTGTGCTTCCAAATGCGGTTGACCAAATCCGGCTTTGAAACCCGATGATCTGGCGCGCAAAGAAGGGTCTTCAAGATTTGGAACTCGATGCGAGTCAACTCCACAGACTTCCCATCCAACTGGCAGCTCATGTCGCCGTGGTTCAAAATTAAACCTGAAAAATTAGAAAGGTGGGATCGAGAGTGGTCTAAAGCTTTCTTGATTCGAAGAAAAATTTCCTCGGCCGTGGCATCTTTGTTGATGAAATCGTCGATCCCCTCCCGGTAGGCCATCAAACGAAAATCTTTCGACTCGTACTCCGTTAAAATCAAAACAGGAGGAATGTTATTTTCGATCTCGCGGAAGCGTTTGTAGAGAGTGATCCCGTCAATTCCGGGCATCTTTAAGTCTATCAAAATCGCATCCGCACTCATCACAAGCTCTCGAGTGAGGGACTCTATGGGTTCAGAAATTTCGTTGAGAGGTTGAACTTCACAAAAGGGGGACATGCGAGACTGAAACTGATTGCAGTAAGATGGGTCATCATCAATAAGCAATATGTTCATAGTCATTCCTTTTTAATTGTTCTGGTTTAGTAACGCGAATATTAAATATAAATGCTTGAGACAACTGATTTCTACTTTCAGGTGTACCGCTTCATTTATTCCGCGGCTTCAGGAATCTTTATTCTGTCCACCTTTTTGTCTTTTTCATACTACCTGAGGTTCCGCGAAAAGTTCGCAGGATCCCAAATGATATTGAGTCTTTGCCTGCTTTTTTACATCCTTTCGGCCTTTGTTTACACCTATGGAACCCCTTCTTATTTTTACAATCGCCTGGTTCTTTCGGGAGTCTATTTTTCTGGTTGGATGATGTTTGTCATCTACATTCAAATGGTTACAAAGCTTCTTGGAGTTCGCTCAACCACCATAAACTTTTTAATTGCTCCCATTCGGGTGGTTCCTGCCTTGGTTGTCTTGGATGTTGTTTTGAGTTTTTTTCGTGACGGACAGTCCTTCTTTTTTATGCCCCAACCCACCCTTGGGGTTCGAAATGAATTTATGTCTGTGGTCTATGGCAACATGTCTGTCAGCCCGTCAATTTTTATTGTCTTCGCCCCCGCAAGCATCTGCCTTTTGCTTTCGTGCCTTTATTTGATTTTTAAGTACCCCAAGCAAATCCGAAAAGAACCCCTTTTGACCTCAGGAATTTTAACCATCCTGCTTTCGCAAACCAACGATATTTCTATGACTCTTTTTGACCCCAAAGGTCTCTTTCCCTTAGCCTTTTCGGGTTACTTGCTTGAAATGGTTCGCTTCAATGTTTCGTTGTTGGAAAGATATCTGATTCACAACGATGCCATGAAGGCGCGCTTGAAAGATTCCATTTTAAGTTTTGCCCAGGTTCGACTTTCCAAACAGATTCTTCATGATGTGAAGTCCGTTCGAAGGAATTTGATTTATACTTTAGAAAAAAACCATCCAGGCTCCCCCGTACGCACCCTCTTAAGTGCGGAAATCGATCGATTGAAAGTCTATGAGGGCGAAGCTCGCGGACCCAAGGAAATTTTAGATTTAAGAGAAATGGTGGAACTGACATTAAGTCTTTTTACAAAAGAACTCTTGGAAAAAAACATTTCTGTTCGAAATGTACTGCCATCAGAAGTTTGCGTCACCATGCACAGACATGATCTCCTTATCGTTCTGATCAATTTGATACAAAATTCCATCGATGCCATCGAAAAAAACAAAGACCGTTGGATTAAGTTTTCAGCTTCGGAAACAGATCGCCATGTCCATTTGGAGGTGAGTGATTCTGGAAAGATGTCCGGCGAGGACACTCGAAATTTGTTTCGCGTCGGGTACTCTTCAAAAGGAAATCACCGCGGAGTGGGTTTAAACATTGCCCAAGAAGCCCTTGCCGCCAATGGCGCCTTGATTTCATTGTGCCCAGCCTCCATGAACACCACTTTCAAAATTGATTTTTATAAAATTTAGTTTGTTCCAATTTGAGAATGACTGTCTGCTCAATAAACTTTTTTTTAAAAATTAGAAGTTCAGATTCAATGAATCCGCCCTGGACTTAAGTTCTAAGACCTTTAGCCAGCTTTCCCGAAAAAGTTGGTATGAAAAACTTAAAGCTTCTACCCATTGTATTTGCAACTTTGACATTAATGGCCTGTGCCGGCAACGAACAGATGCCCGAACAGATGGCCTCTCAAGATCAGACGGAGCAGGACATCAACCAGCCCGTTCCTCCCCCGGAAGATCTTCCACCTGAAGTTATCATCGGTGACGACAATCCTCCTCCAGAGGCGGACCAACCCTATCATTTTCCCCAGTGGAATTCGAATTCAGGAATTTCTCAAAGCATGTTTGAAAGAGTGCGCGATTATTACAATGCAAACTGGGAGTCCTTTGCGAACCGTCAATATGTTGTGATTATTGATTTGGGCAAAAAGAGTGATGTGAAACGTTTTGTCCTTTTTGATTTAAGAACTGGAAACTTCACCCGTTATCTCACTTCACATGGAAAAGGTTCGGATCCCAACAATGATGGTTATCTGGATTCTTTCTCAAATGTCTCTGGATCCAAGCAGTCTTCCATTGGATACTACAAGACTTTGGGAACCTACTACGGGTCCAATGGATACTCTTTGCGCTTGGATGGACTGAGTGAAACCAACTCAAATGCCCTTTCCAGAGCCATCGTGGTTCACGGCGCTTCTTATGTCAATGAGGCCGCAGGTTACGCGGGTCGAAGTTGGGGATGTCCCGCTTTGGACCAAGGTGTTTCCGCAAGTGTAATCAATAAGATCAAGGGTGGAGCTCTATTCGTTGTTGCGACCTCACGTGAGGTCAATGCATACTTCAAGCTCGCGAGAAAATGAGTTGTAACTGCTGGCCATCACCGCACCGTAAGCTCCGGTGTCTAAAATGGCCAGCCAATCTCCTTGTTGAGGTTCGCCCTCCAAAGAAACGTCATATCCCAAAACATCTGAAGATTCACAAACTGGTCCCACCACATCACAAAGAAACGAACTGGATTCCGCTCTTTTTTTAAGAGGCAAAATGCGGTGATAGGCTTTGTAAAGAGAGGGTCTCATCAAATGGTGCATACCGGTGTTTAAAATCACAAAATTTTTGTACGCCGTCTTCTTTATGTACTCGACCTGCGCCAACAAAATTCCACTGCGCGCCACCAAAAACCGACCGGGTTCAGCAAAAATTCGACAACCCAAACTCTTTAACTGGGGACGCACGCGCCTGGCAAACTCCTCCACTCTTTGAAATTCGCTCTCATAGTTGTCACTGTGATAATCAATTCCCAAGCCCCCGCCCACATCAAAACTCTCCAGCTTGTGGCCCAAATCGTTGAAATAGCGATATACCGGGATGGTCTTTTCCACAGCTTCCACAGAGCTATCCACATTTAACAACTGGGAACCTATGTGGAGAGTCAGTCCCACCAGTCGCACATTCTCTCCATGACGCTTCAAAAGATCCGTCAATTCGGGAAGAAAACTCTCATCCATTCCAAATTTGTTCTCTTTAAATCCCGTGCGGATGTAAGGGTGAGTGTCCGCATTCACATTGGGATTGTAACGAAAAGCCACCCGCGCGCACTTTTTTAAAGATTTCGCTATTTCCCCAATGCGATCCAGTTCCATGGGGCTTTCCACATTGATCTGCGAAATGGGATCTTGAAGGGCCAATTCCAAGTCCTTCTTGGACTTTCCCACTCCACTGAAAATCATTTGTTCCCTTGAAAATCCAGCATTCAAGGCTTTTTGAAGTTCTCCCCCCGAAACAAGATCCACACCCAAACCAAGATCACGAGCTCTTTTTAAAATTTCTGGATGGGAGTTGGCTTTCATTGCATAGTGAATGCGAGCCTCTGGACCAAAACAGGAAATGTAATGTTGAGCGCGCTCCTCAAAGGGTTCCAAGTCATAAAGGTAAAAGGCCTGTTCGTGGCCATCTGCGAATTTTTTCAATTCCAGATCCTGTGAACTGCGAGCTAGAAAAAGGTCTTCACCTTTGTAGTAAAAGCGTTCGCTCACTGATCCAATCCAAATTCTTTATGAAGTGCCTGGGCGGCTTCCTGCAAATGGCTCTGCTCAATGACGGCACTGATTTTAATGTCAGACGTTGTTGTTAAAAAAAGTTGAGCATTGATTTTATCCAAGACTTCAAAAAACCGTCCAGCAACTCCCGAGTGAGTTCTCATTCCCACTCCCACCGCCGAGAGCTTTGCCAAATTGTTCAAAATGGATATTTCAGAATCTTTAGGTAAAAAGGCTTTCAACAAAGCTTCCACTTCACTCACATCTTCGCCATGAACCGAAAATGCCAAACGCTGACCGTCTTCGTTGAAGCTTTGAGTGATAATATCAATCACCACACCTTTTTCCGCCAAATGGCCAAAAAGTTTTGCCATAAATCCAGGTCCCACCGGAGTGGGAAAGATTTTTACAATTGAGGTCATTGCCTCGTGGGTGATTGCTGATACAACCGGGGCTTCCATCTCATCTCCTGTTTCCGGAAGGATCCATGTTCCTTCTCTGTCTTCAAACGTAGATCTCAAGTGAATTTTTACACCAAACTTAGCCGCCAGCTCCACACACCGAAAGTGAAGCACCTTCGATCCGAGCACGGCCATTTCCATCATTTCGGATGCACCCAAGGTTTGCAGCTCTCTGGCTTTAGGGACCAATCTGGGATCCGCAGAAAAAACTGCTGGAACATCCGTATAGATCTCACACTCCGCTTCTCCAAGCGCTGAAGCCAATGCCACAGCGGTTGTGTCTGAGCCGCCTCTTCCAAGAGTCGTGATCTTTCCCTCATAGACTCCTTGAAATCCAGCGACCACAGGAACCACTCCTTGATCCACATAAGATTTCAGTAAGTCGGCATTCACATTTTGAATCTTTGCTTTTGAAAAAATGGCGTCGGTTTCAATTCCCAGCTGAAACGCCAAAAGGGGGACCGATTTCACTCCAATACTCTCAAGAGCCATGGACAAAAGGGCCACGGAAACCTGTTCTCCGGAGGCCAACAACATATCGTAAGCGGAACCTCGGGAACTGGTGTTGATTTCATTGGCCAGACGAACCAATCGATTGGTCTCACCAGACATGGCCGAAACCACTACAACCGGCAAATCCCCTTTGGCCATGTCTCTTTGAATCCGTGCGGCCACAGCCTCAATTCTCTGAGTGGTACCAACCGACGTTCCACCAAATTTTTTTACCGATATTTTTCTCATTTGCGGCGAAGCTAACACAGCCTTTCGCGTGTGGTCTACTTATGGGATTCAACCGGGAAGAAGTTTCTGGTATACCTGAGGGTCCATTTTTCAAAGGTGGTGGTTCATGGTCCGTTTGATTGTCTTCGCTCTTTTCCTGTGGGGATCCATGGGTTGTACAAAGACCGAGAACACCTCTTCGTCTCAAAATTCAGGTTCCGAAAATTCCACCTCCTTAGAGGCCCCTACCCCTTCACAGAGGAAAACCCTCGTCTTTATTGGCGATTCATTGACGGAGGGCTACGGAGTTCCGAAGGACTTTTCATTTCCATCACTGGTCCAGCAGAAACTGGAATCTAAAGGGCTTTCCTACGAGGTGGTCAATTCAGGGGTCTCCGGATCCACCTCGGCCAGTGCTCCCTCACGGGTCAAGTGGGCTCTGAAGTCAAAACCGGAATACATCGTCCTCGCATTGGGAGCCAATGATGGACTTCGAGGACTTTCCACCTCCCAAATGAAAAAGAATCTTTCGGAAGCCATTGAGTTGGCCCAAGCAAAAAAGGTCAAGGTGCTGCTTTTGGGAATGTATATGCCTCCCAGTTTGGGGTCTAAATACACCAAAGATTTCGCAAAGGTGTTTTCAGAGATCACAAAGAAATACAAAGTGCCTCTTTTGCCCTTTCTTCTGGAGGATGTAGGAGGAGTGCAAAAATACAATCAAGCGGACGGAATTCATCCCAACGAAGAAGGACACCAAAAAATTGCCCAGAACGTCTTCCGCTTTCTTGAGGAGAATTTGAAATGATTGAAGCCCAACATGTCGTAAAATCTTACGACCAAGGAAAAACTCGCCTGGAAATATTAAAAGACATCCATTTTAAAGTGGAGAATTCAGAGATCGTTGCCATTTTGGGACCTTCAGGGAGTGGCAAGTCCACCTTGCTTTCATTGATCTCTCTTTTGGAACCTCCCGACTCAGGAAAGCTTTTGTTTGACGGTGTAGACACCACCTCATGGTCTGAATCTCAAAGAACTCAGTACCGCGGATCAAATATAGGGATTGTCTTTCAACAGTTTCATCTGGTTCCCTACTTGACCGCATTAGAAAATGTGACCCTGCCCTTAGTGATCAATTCAAAGGCAGAAAAAAATGAAATCTTGGAGCGTGCCAAAGAACTGCTTTCATTGGTTGGCCTTGCTGAAAGATCTTCCCACCGCCCCTCGGAGCTGAGTGGAGGAGAACAGCAACGGGTTGCTCTTGCTCGGGCTTTGATTCACCGGCCAAAACTTCTTCTTGCAGATGAACCCTCTGGAAACCTGGATCAGGAGACATCCTCTGAAGTGATGGATTTGTTTTTCAAAATCGTTCGCGAAACCAAGACAACGACTCTTTTAGTCACTCATGACTCTAATCTTGCGGACATCTGTGATCGAAAGCTTTTTCTCAGTAAAGGACAGTTGTGTTCATAAATTTAGTTTTAAAATCTCTTTGGGTTGAACTTCGAGATTCCCTTTCTGTGATTTTGGCATTGAGCGTGGGTCTTATCGGCCTTTCTTTAGTCCTTTCTTCTCGAACGGCTGTGGAATCTCAAATGCAAAATAAAGCTCAAGAGATCTTAACCTCTGACTTGAGCATTTCTGCGCGCCGAATTTTTAATGAGCCTCAAAAAGAGGAGTTTAAAAATCTCATTGGAGATCGCCCCTACCATTCCGCATTGAGTTTATTCACAATGTCGACTTTTGGAAACAACTCTCGCCTGACCTACGTGAAAGCGATCCCAAAGGGATATCCTTTTTATGGAAATATTCAGACCAACGCAGGACCCTTAAACTTCATATCTAACACCAACGAACCGGGGATCTATGGTGACCAACAGTTCTTTGACCAATTGAACGTCCGTGAGGGCGACAAAGTTCAAATTGGGAAGTCGTATTTTCTCGTAAAAGGTAAAATTACAGATGATTCCAGCCAAAGTTTTCGGTTTTCCTCTTTGGCTCCCAAAGTCTACATTTTTAAAGATCACCTGATTCAAACAGGATTGATACAATTCGGATCTACCATCAGTGAAACCATTTACGTAAAAACGCGAAGCTCAGAAGATCTTGACGCCCTTCAAAAAAATCTTCTGAAGAAGATCAAGGACACCTCCGTTCGAATTCAAACTTCATCCCAAGCTGCGAACAGTTCTGTGCGGGCTCTGTCTTACTTAAGTGACTATTTGGGATTGATTGCGCTCGCTGGCTTTATGCTTGCATCCCTGGGCGCTGGATTTATTTTTTATGAGTCTTTGACCAAACAGCTCAAAGTTTTTTCGATTTTTCAAAGTCTTGGGCTCTCTCGCAGAAAATCGTTGGCCCTTCTTCTCTTGCAAACCTTTGTATTGGCCGCCATCTCAAGCCTTTTAAGTTTTATTGTTTCGATTCCACTTTTTTCCTTGATCTCAAAGTATTTGCTCAGTCAGTTTCAAATCGAAGTGAGTTTAGGACTGGGAGTTCAAACCTTATTCGCGCTCTTCACCTTGGCCTTTATCAGTTCCCTATTGATTTCCTTGTCCCATTTCTCTGCTCTGCTCTTTGCTCCAATGAGATCTCTGTTGGACTTTGAACTTTACCTTCAATCGCAGCGGAAGCCCTTGATTGCTTCCTTTCTTTTGAGTTTGGCTTTTATGTTCGGAATTGGAATTTTGATTTCTAGATCCTACGTCATCTCTGGTTTTTTCAGCCTTGGACTTCTTTTGATCTTTGGACTGGTCGGTGGAATTGGCCTGGTTTTCATTCGATTTCTGTCTAAACTCCCTTTGCCTTCTTGGGCCCACCTTGCTTTTTTGGAATTAAATGGTCGAAAAGCAACTCAGCTGATTTTACTTTCTGTGATGTCCATTAGCATTTTGCTCCTAAATTCTGTGAATCAGATTGAGCACTCCATACAAAATCAAATCAACGTTTCCTCACATTCGGAAATTCCGTCTTATTTTCTTTTTGACATTCAAGACAATCAAATTGGACCTCTCAAAGATTTGGTGAATCAGAGTGGGCTTCGATTGGTCAGCCCCTCTCCCATGATTCGGGCAAAAATGATCGCCATCAATGGAAAATCCTATGAGATCGAAACTTCCGAAAATCGATTCGAAACCCGAGAAGAAGCCGAAGAAGCTCGCTTTCGAAATCGCGGGTTGAATCTATCCTACCGAAGTGAACTCTACCCCGGAGAAAAATTGATTGCAGGTCAACCGCTTCCCGAAAGCTACAAGGAAGGAACGCCCATTCAACTTTCTGTGGAAAAAGATTATGCCCGTCGGGTAAAGCTGTCCTTGGGTGATTCCATCGAGATGAATGTTCAAGGATTGAAACTCAAGGGCATCGTTCACAATTTGAGACAAGTCTCATGGACCACCTTTCGACCCAACTTTTTTGTGGTTGTCCAACCTGGAGTTTTGGAAGGCGCACCAAAAACTTGGCTGGCGGGGATTTCGAGAGGAAACTCTGAAGAAACCCAACAACTTCTACGTCAAATGGACAAAGATTTTCCCAATGTATCTTACGTGGACCTGGATCAGGCCATTTCAAAGATTCGAGAAATCACAGGGCAAATGAGCCAAGCCCTTTTGTTAACGGCAGCTTTGGTTTTGCTTACAGGGTTATTTATTATGTTTACAACCGCACGATTTCACTTTCAGAGATCACAACAGGATTTAAACTTGATTCGAATTTTAGGGGCGGACCCAAGCTTCGTAACTAAAAAGACTTTTACAGAACAAATGGCGTTGTCCGCAATGTGTCTTTTTCTCGGACTTTTAGGAAGCTATATGTTTTCCTATTTGTTGATGAATCAGGTTTTTGACGCGGACCTGGATTGGAAATGGAAAACCCCAGGGCTTTTGACCTTGGGGCTTTTGCTGGTCTCAATTTTTATTTCGGATATGAGCCGACGTTGGAGCCAATCCACAAGTCCGAAATCTTTTTTAAGCTAAGACATCTTTTCTCGTTTTATAGAATGATAACGACGGCAGAGCCTTTATATTTTTTCGCCATGCTGAAAACTTTTGAACTTTTGTTCCGATCCATTCGAACACATCCATGAGAAGCGGGTTTGCCCAAAGTGTTTTTTTGAGCCGCCGTGGATGCTTTATGAAAGAAGACTCCGCCTTGAATTTGAATGGCATCTTCCAGATAAATCTTGCGCCCAAGTTTTCTCGTAAATGTGCGGTTGATGCGCTTTTTTACGATTTCCTTTCCCTTTAGAGAGAATTTTCCATTGGGGGTCATCCGACTGGATTTTCCAGTGGAAATCTTAATATCGGTCAAACCATTCACAGGTTTCCCGTCCAAATACAAAGACAAACGTTGCTTGGATTTAGAAACTCTCAATTCCAAACGTGCCTTGGACGAAGCTGGAATCACATCCATGGTGGGATTGTCTGCACGAATTTCACTCATCTCTTGATCAAGAATCTGAGATTGAAGCTCTGCCTCTTCTTTAAGAAACTGGGCTCGTTGAGCGTCATTGAGTTTTCCGTAACGGTTCTCATACTCTTGCAAAGCTTGGCTTCCATAATCTCCCAAATCTTGATGAAGTGCGATGGCTTCTTCGTCTGACATCACGGGATCCACATTGAGAGAACTTGCAGAGGCAAAAGATCCAGCAAGAAACAAATTGATAAATATCACTTTAATAAGACGAGAAACCGACATCGTTGAAACTCCTTTTGGTTGTATGATCCTCACTCAAGAGGTTCTACAACTTCGTAGTCCAAATATCGCGCCAACTGTTCTCAGTAAAAAACGTACCTAGAGATTTTTTTTGATAAAACAATTTCAACCTTGGTGCCAATTGATGCCCTATCAAATCCATTTTGACACAGCGGGTGCAGATTTTGGTACCTGGCACCTAAATCAACCGCCGAGGTAGGCTTTGCGGACAGCATCACTGGAGAAAAGCTCTTCACCCTTTCCAGACAAAGTGATCTTTCCCGTCTCTAAAACATAGGCACGGTGTGAAGATTTCAAGGCCATGGCCGCATTTTGTTCAACAAGCAAAATGGAAAGGCCATCCTCCTTATTGAGCTTCTTGATGATTTCAAAAATTTGCAAAACAATCTTTGGAGCCAATCCAAGTGAAGGCTCATCAAGCATCAGTAGTTTGGGCTTTGAAAGCAGAGATCGGGAAATGGCCAGCATCTGTTGCTCTCCCCCCGAAAGGGTTCCTGCCGAGCGGTTCAGACGTTCCTTCAAACGGGGAAAAAGATCAAAGCATTGATCCATTTCTTTTTTGATGTTCGATCGGTCTTTTCGAAGAAAGGCACCCAATTCCAAATTTTCACGGACGGACAAATTCAAAAAAATTCCTCGTCCCTCAGGAGTTTGAATCAACCCCTTCTTCACGACTTTGTGGGCAGCAATTCCATTCAGTGGCTCCCCCAGGAATGAAACCTGTCCCGAATAGGCAATCAAAGAAGACAGTGCTCGCAAAGTGGACGACTTCCCCGCTCCATTGGAGCCAATCAAAGAAACCACTTCCCCTTCATAAACATCAAAAGAAATGCCTTTGACCGCTTCAATGGGTCCATAATTCACTTTTAAATCTTGAACCGAAAGAATCTCTTTAGACATTGGCAGACTCACTTCCCAGATAGGCTTCAATCACTTTTTTGTTTTCTTGAATCTCCTCTGGTCTTCCGGAAGCAATAATTTCTCCGTGATCCAAAACAAAAATTTTCTCACAGATGCCCATCACCAATTTCATATCGTGCTCAATCAATAAAACGGACAACTGAAATTGCTCACGGATTTTCTGAATCAAACCCATCAACTCTTCGGTCTCCGAATGATTCAATCCGGCTGCGGGCTCATCCAAAAGCAAAAGCTTTGGACTCGCAGCTAAGGCCCGTATGATTTCAATGCGTCTTTGAATTCCATAAGGAAGACTGCCCGCCTCTTCTTCTGCCAAGTGAGAAAGACCGAAAATTTCTAAAAGCTCTTTGGCCCTGAATAAAAATTGATCTTCGAAACTGTGATATTTTTTAGATCTCAAGATGGCTGACCAAAAACTGTAAGGTCCCGCTTTGTGCATGGCGATCCCAATGTTTTGAACCACACTCAAAGTTGAGAATAGACGAATGTTTTGAAAGGTTCGGACAATGCCTTCTCTAGAAACCTCAAAAGGTTTTTTTCCAAGCAGGCTAGAACCTCTAAACGTCAATTCTCCGGAGGTCGGAGCATAAATTCCCGAAATGATATTAAAGACCGTTGTCTTGCCAGCTCCGTTGGGACCAATCAATCCCACCAGCTCTCCCGACTGAACCTCCATATTCAAATCCGTTAAAACTTTGAGGCCGCCAAATTGAATACTGGTTTGCTTCAATGACAACAGCGAGGAGGCACTCATTTGGCACCTCGCTTTTTAAATGGAAAAAAAGAATTCCACTCTCTGGATCCTAAAAGCCCTTGAGGTCTTAAGATCATCAACAAAATCAGACTTAAAGAATAAATCACCATGCGAAGATCCACACCCGTATACTCTTGCAACGGACGCAATGCTTCCGGAAGAATGGTGACAAAAATAGCGGCAAGGACTGATCCGGTCAGGCTTCCCATTCCACCCAACACAACCATAATCACCACATCCACACTCTTCATAAACTGAAAGCTTGCAGGGTTCAGATAATTGGTGGTGTGAGCAAACAACGAACCTCCAACACCAGCGAAGAAACTGGAAACCACGAAAGCAAAAACTTTTGTTTGCGTGGTATTGACTCCCATACATTCAGAAGCCACTTCATCTTCTTTGACACTTAAGAATGCTCGACCAAAAGAGCTTTGAGTCAACCGCCACAGAACCAGCCAGGTTCCACCGGCCAGAAAAAATGCCAAAGCCGTTCCTACAAAAAAGTTGGTTGGTCCAGGAACTCCGTAAAGTCCTCGAGCCCCACCGACGGACTCCATATTTAACAAAATCACTCGAATGATTTCACCAAACCCCAAGGTTACAATGGCCAAATAATCACCGCGAAGTTTCAAAGAAGGCATTCCCACCAGCCAACCCGCAACCGCCGCAACTGAGCCTCCAGCCAACGCATAAAATGGAAAATTTAAAAAATCCAAAGAGCCCGTAAACACTTTAAAATGCAAACTCAACACTGCGGAAACATAAGCACCCACGGCCATAAAGCCTGCATGGCCCAAAGAAAACTGTCCGCAAAAGCCATTCACTAAATTTAAGCTGGTTGCCAAAATCACATTGATTGCAATGTAGCTTAGAATCAGTTGTTGATAAGGATTTAAGATGCCTTGAGAAAAAGCGGCCATTCCCAAACTGAACAAAATCAACCAGAGCAAAGCAGAGCGAAGAATCTTCATTACACCTTCTCCACTTCATACTTTCCAAAAAGTCCTGAGGGCCTAAAAACCAAAATCACAATCAATAGGCCGAAGGCCAAAGCATCACGGTAGGTGCTAGAAAGATAGGCCACAACCATTTCCTCAGACAAGCCCATTAGCAAACCACCTACAACCGCACCAGGAAGACTTCCAATTCCTCCAAGCACCGCTGCCACAAACGCTTTCAACCCGATCAACATTCCCATCAAAGGATCAATCTTTGGATACTTCAAACCCACCAATACGGCGCCCACTCCTGCAAGCGAGGACCCAAGAACAAACACCAGAGAGATCATCAAATCCACATTGATTCCCATCAATGATGCCGAAGATCTGGAGTGCCGAACTGCACGAATGGCCATTCCCATCTTGGTGTGATGAATTAAAAAATGAAGCAGAGCCATTGCTGCCAAAGACACACCGATGATCGTCAAATCAAACGATCGAATTTGAATTTGACCAAACTGAATCAAATCCTTGTCTTGCAAGACTTGAGGAAAAAGTTTTGGATCTGCACCAAACACGGCCTGTCCGGAAAACTGAAGAAACAAACTGACGCCAATCGCAGTGATCAATACATTCAGTCGAGGCGCTCCCCTTAAGGGTCGATAGGCCAGCCGTTCAATTGTCAATCCCACCAAAGAGCAAACCATCACCGCAATCAAAATGGAGATCACAAAAGAGGTCCATCCGGGATGATCACTCAAGTGCAACCATTTGTTGGAATAGTAAATGGAAAATGCGCCCAGCATGTAAACTTCTGCATGAGCGAAATTGATCAACTGAAGGACTCCGTAAACCATCGTATATCCCAAAGCAATCAATGCGTAGATCGCTCCAAGATTCAGACCATTGAGTACGTGCTGAAGAAAATCTTCCAAGCCCTTCCTCCGCGAAATCTATTTTAACGACAAGGTTCGAATGAATTTTAAGCCTTTGTCCTTTACTTGAACAATAAAAGCTTCTTTGTCTGCGTTGCGGTTTTGATCAATGGTTATGGTTCCTGTAGCACCTTTGAAATCTTTAGTTTCAGCGATCGCCTCTCGAACCTTATCTGGAGTCAGCTCATCCACTTTCTCCAAAGCTTGAACCAAAACTCGAGCCGCATCATATCCAGAAGCAGCCATCCCATCTGGAGTTTCGCTGTATTTTTCTTTGTACTTCTTAATAAACTCTTGAGTCGCAGGATTGGGGCTCTCGGTGCTGTAATGGTTTGAGTAATAAGCACCTTCAATGGCTTCGCCACCAATTTCAAAGAGCTTAGGACTGTCCCAACCATCCCCACCTAAAAGCGTGGCCTTGATTCCAAGTTGACGAGCCTGACGAGCAATCAACCCCACTTCGGTGTAATAGGCCGGAATAAAAATCGCATCCGGTTTTTCGCTTCGAATGGCCGTCAATTGAGCTTTAAAATCTGTGTCACCTGTTTGAAAGTTTTGAATGGAAGTGATTTCTCCACCCAACTCTTTAAATTTCTTCTCAAAGAATTCGGTCAAACCCAAACTGTAATCCGATTTTAAATCTTTTAAGATTGCGACCTTTTTCACTTTCAAATCTTCAAAAGCAAACTTAGCCATAACCGGACCTTGAAAAGGATCAATAAAACACACCCGAAAAATGTAGTTTCCAATTTCTGTCACTTTTGGATTTGTTGAACTGGGAGAAATCATCGGAATTCGAAACTGTTGCGCAATGGGAGCTGCTGCCAAAGATCGATTGCTGGCAACCTCTCCGAGCAGTGCAAGGACGTTGTCTTGAGTGATCAATTTCTTCACCACTGCAGCTGCTTCATCAGGCTTTCCTTGATTGTCCTCGGTGATCAATTTGATTTTTTTGCCTTTGACTCCGCCGGCAGCATTGACCGCATCAATGGCCAAACGAATGCCTTTGTCTGTGCTTTGGCCAAACGTAGCCTCTGCTCCTGTTAAAGATCCAAACTGCCCAATGCGAATTTCAGAATCATTTGAAGCTTTGTCCGAATTTCCCGTACAGCCGATCATACCGAAGTTGAAAAATGACAAAATCAGTGACCCAAAAATAAACTTTTTCATAATTCCCCCCGGAACATGGATTCAAAAAACGTATCAACCAAATCCTTGCGTTGTCACGAACTGGTTCAGCACCTTTGGGAAGAAGACTCTCTCCACAGCTCTCACTCTTTCTGAAAGAGACTTCAAATCATCTTCGGCAAGAACATCTACCTTTTCAGCACCTAAAATTTGGCCTTCGTCATAGTTCTCGTTCACCAAATGAACTGTGACACCAGATTCTTTTTCTCCTGCATCCAACACCGCTTGATGAACATGATCTCCATAAAGACCTTTTCCTCCAAATTTTGGGAGCAATGCGGGGTGAGTGTTTAAAATTTTTCCTGAAAATCTGGAGAGCAAGGGTTCACGAATCAAAAGCAGAAATCCCGCCAAGGCAATGAAATCAACTTCCATCTCTTCTGCAAGTTCTAGAACATCATCGAAAAATTCTTCTGGAAAATCTGAGTCAAAGGGAATGTAGTGACTGGAAATGTTCAAGTTGTCCGCAAGCTGAATCACGCCCGCCGAGCGGCGATTTGTCACCACTCCCACAACTTCGTAATTGAACGAATTTTTTTGAGCTTCACGGACCAGTGCTTCGAAGGTGGTTCCTCCTCCTGAAGCTAAAACTAAAACTTTGGCTTTATTTTTTGTAAGCGACAACTTTCTGCTCAATCGTTCCAAAAAGATTTCGGCCTTGAGAATCAATCATTTCCATTTTGATGGTGTCACCCACCTTCATAAATGGAGTTTTGATCGTTCCCTCGTTAATTTTCTCGATCATCCTTTTTTCAGCCAGACAGCTGCTTCCCACTTCAGGATTTTCATTGGAAACCGTACCGCTTCCTATGATTGTGCCTGCCGCCAAAGGACGGGTGCGAGCCGCATGGGCAATCAACTGACCAAAGTGAAAGTGCATAGCACCCGCATTTGCTTTGCCGAAAAACTCCCCGTTGTAGGTCACTTGCAGAGGCAAATGAATGCGACCATCTTGATAGGCCCCATTCAACTCGTCTGCCGTCACCGCAAAGGGAGCAAAGGCGGAAGAGGGTTTGCTTTGGAAAAAGCCAAATCCTTGAGCCAATTCCTCGGGAATCAAACCTCGCAAAGAAACATCGTTGATGATGACAAAAAGGACAATTTTCTCCAGAGCCTCCTCTGGAGTCACGCCCATGGGAACGTCATCCAGAATGACGCCCACTTCACCTTCGAAATCTGTTCCGTGGCTGAAATCCACTTGGGGGATGTCTTCTTTAGGAGCCAAAAAGGAATCACTCCCCCCTTGGTACATCAAAGGAACTGTTTCCAAAGTTTCGGGAAGAGGAGCATTTCGCGCCATACGAACCAATTTGATGTGATGGATAAAGGCCGAACCGTCCGCCCACTGAAAAGCACGCGGAAGTGGAGAATGAAGAGAAACTGAGTCCACATCAAAGGCCTCTTCGCAGGTGCCTTCATTCAGCTTGTTGTACAAAGCCTCCAATTGAGGTTTTGCCGTGGCCCAATTTTCGATGGCCTCTCTTAAACATTTTGCGACGTGCGGTGCTTTGACCGCTCTTTGATTGTCCTGAGAAACAACGATAAGCTCACCGTCGCGGCTTTTATTATTTATTGTTGCTAATTTCATGATGGATCTTTTTCGCAGATTATATGAGCAGGATCACGGCTCGCTGCGACACCCCGAGGAGGCCCTGTGTCTGCTAAAAATAAAGTGATTTTATACAGTTACTACCGAAGCTCGGCCTCCTACCGGGTGCGGATTGGCCTCGCCCTAAAAGGGTTAGAGGTGGAATATCACGGGGTGCATTTGCTCAAAGACGGAGGTCAGCAGCGAACTTCGGATTATGCCCAGATCAATCCCATGCTTCATGTACCCAGCCTTCGCCATGGAGATTTTGTACTTTCTGAAAGCATGGCCATCTTGAAATACTTGGATCATTTGGAGGCCAGCCCTCGGCTTTTTCCGGAAGATTCACAGGTTGAAGCTCGAGTGATTCAAATTTGTGAGTTTATCAACAGCGGGATCCAACCTTTGCAAAACCTCAAGGTCCTTCAACATTTGGAGTCTTTGGGGTTGGACAAAAAGGTTCAAAGTGAGTGGACCCAACATTGGATCCGAAAGGGTTTGGCTTCGGTTGAAACACTGTTGAAGGAAACCTCAAAGTCCCATTGTGTGGGAGCGGATTGGACGGCTGCCGATTGCTTTTTAATTGCTCAGGCCTTTTCCAGCCGCCGCTTTGGAGTGGAAATGGATTCCTACCCCACCATTCATAAGATCTTGAATCATTTGGAATCTCATCCCGCTGTTCTCAAAGCCCATCCCGACAACCAACCGGATTCGGAATAGGCCCAGCAATTTAGTTGACCTATCTTTGAGCACTTTTTAGAAGTGGGTTTCAGAATCAATGGAGGGGGTGAGAATGTTGATTGATGGTAAAAAATTGAAGTCTCGAAGAGTTTGGGGTTATGGGTCATTGGTTCTATTTGCCATATCAATGACTGGATTAAGTTGGCTCTATGAGGCTCAAGGAACATTTCGAAAGAATCCTCTCGAATGTAGCCTCCCAACAACAATTGATTTTGATAAAATAGAAGTTTGGTCTGAGAGTTTGCAGGTCAGTGAACCTTTTCAGCCTCCTTTTATGAGTGAGTTCAAGCAATGTGACAAATATCTAATTTTTGTCGGAGCCAGCCATTCGACTGATGAGGAAAGTCCGACCTTCCAAACCATAAAATCTGCATTTTTGAAAATGAAACCTCAATTTGTAATCGCCGAAGGATTTCCAACAGAGATGGGAGAGTCCCCTACCGCAGTTGTGGATGCCGCAAAAAATTGCGCACTGACAAATTTCAAATCTTGCCCAGAGTTGCTCTACACGGCTCATTTAGCTGTTAAAAATTCAGTACCTTTTATTGGCGGTGAACCAAACGACAAATATGTCTATGGGCAAATTTCCAAACTTGGGTATTCAATCGAAGATTTGGTTGCATACTATATCGTCAGGCAAATTCCCCAATGGTTTATGGAGGGACATTCTGAAAATGAGATCGGAAATCTCATAAACCGAGAAATAAATTTGATTCGAAAAACAATACCCCTTGCTAGTGAGTACGATTTAACTTCATTCCAGGCGTGGTTTAAGAGCAATATGGGTCGAACCTTTAAACCTGAAACCATTAAAAATAACGATATTGCACCTAACGAAACCGGAACTCTCCTAAACCGCCTCGCTGCAACGACCGGTAAGATTCGCGACCTTTTCATTATTGAGAAAATTCAGACTGCACTTCAATTGCATGACCGAGTGCTTATCGTATATGGCTCCGGCCACCTCGCCACTCAAAGAAAGGCCCTTGAAGAGTTCCTTGGGGACCCTAAAAATTCTAAACCCTATTGATGGAAAACCTATTTCTGCGACACGGTGTGTATCGGAAATAGAAGCAGGTACCTTTTGGCGCAGAAGAGGGCGAGGCCGAGAAGTGCGGTGGCCACAACCAAGTGGGTGACTGCGATCAAGGGTGGAACTTTAAGAAGCACATTGGAAATTCCCACGCCCAACTGCACCAAAACTAAAATGGCCAAAGTGCGGGCCGCTTTTCGATAGGCCAGGTCCTTCACGTGCTTTCGAATCACAAAGAAATGAGCTATTCCGCTCAAGACCACAAAGTAGGCAAAAGTTCGGTGAATCACTTGCAGTCCGATGATTCCACGAAAAGTGGGGAACCATTGACCATGACAGGTGGGAAAATCCAAACACACCAACGAAGCGTAGTTGGATGCCACCAATCCTCCCAAGATCACCTGAGCAAAAATCACAAACACCAGAGCAATGCTGGAACGGCCTACCCAACGGGGCACTTCTTCACGGAGAGCATTTCCCTTTAAGCTCAAATAAATCCAAAGTAAAGACATGTAAAAACACAGCGCCAACCCCAAATGAGCGGCCACCACTTTGGAGTGAAGTTGAAGCAAAACGGTCAACCCACCCATCACCACTTGAGACGCCAAAAGCAAAATGGTCAATCCACCCAGCCATTGAAGACCTCGCGGAACGGAAGGCTTCCTCCATAGGTAAACCATCAACCCACAGGTGGTCAGAGCAATAAACCCTGCCAAAACTCGGTGGATAAATTCTAAATAAACCTGTGGATGGTAATCGGGAATTACATCCCCAAAACAAAGTGGCCAATCCGGACATGCCAAGCCCGCATTCATCACGCGAACCGATCCACCCAATGCGATCAAAAAGAAAACTTCAAATAAGAGAAACTTGAGAGTTTTTAAAAACCATGGAGGCAAGTTGTAGGGGTTCAAACCCACACCATTTTCCATTTAAATCCTTCCGCTCATCCAAAAGTAAACCCAACGGTCCGCCACGGGAACCAACAGGTAAACCAAGAGACTTAAATTGATCCATAAGAAAAACCGAATCCAAGACTTCTGTGCACCGGCTTGGAAATACTTAAAAAATTCCCAAACCAACTTCAACGAAATCGGAAGAACCAAAAGCAAATACAGCAAATTTACGTGAAGAAACCAAGGCGCCGCCAATGCCACTCCCACATAGGTGATCAAGTACAGACCCATGTGATAAAGAGTGCGCTCAATTCCTAACCGCGTAGGTAATACAGGAAATCCACCCTGTTGATAATCTTTTTGGTAGCGAATGGCCAAACTCCAAAAGTGAGGCATCTGCCACAAAAACATAATCATAAAAAGGTAGAAACATTCTGCGGTCCAAAGCTGGGTTTCGTTGACCGAGTAGCCAATCACCACCGGCATGGCCCCAGGGATGGCGCCAGGAACAGCCGCAAAAGCCCAACGCCGTTTCCAAAACATCGTGTACACACCGTTGTAAAGAAAGATCGTCAGCAAGGCCAAGCCCGCAGGCCAAGGCCCCAAAGCCAACAAAAAGATCAAACCTAAAATGCACCACAAAAATCCCACACTCCAGGCCTGCCAAGGTGCCAACTGGGCCAATGGGATGGGTCGATTTTTCGTTCGATCCATCAATGCATCCAGCTTCCACTCTTGAGCCTGGTTGAGTGCAAAGCTTCCACTGGAAACAAAATACAAACCAAAAATCAAAAAGAGAGGAGCAAGGGGATCAAAAGTTTCGAAAGGATTTAAACTGATTCCGTATCCGGCCAAAGCACTGATGATCGCGAAGACAACAATTCCAGATTTTGTGAGGACGAAATAGGCTTTCAGCATGATGGGCAGACCCTACCTGAGTTTGCCCGGACTTGCAAAAGGAAGGGCAGGTCACCCTGCCCTCTTTCACTGAGAAATTCTTATAAAATCCCGTTCAGAACGGGTCGAGTGCTGATATCGAGAACGCTAAAGAAGTACATGACGATCAAAAAGAAGATGGAGAGTAAAAATCCCACCAAAAAAACTTTGTCGTCATATTTCAAATGCATGAAATAGGCGAGAACAAAGAACGCCTTCAAAGAAGCGATCGCCATGGCTACAACTGTATTCCAGGCTCCAAAGTGAAACTGAGCCACAACTACGGTCATTACTGTCAAAAACATCAATGTGGCAAAAACCCCTAAAAACGTTTTGAGTGGAACAATGTGATGTTCGTTAGGTCCAGACATGTTGCCTCCTTAGCCCACAAGATAAAGTAAAGGGAATAGATAAATCCAAATCAAATCCACCAAATGCCAAAAAAGACCGACACACTCAAGTGGTGTATAATACTGAGGTCCAAAATGTCCTTTGTGGGCACGTACGATCAACCATGCGATGAGCCCCATCCCCACCAACACGTGAGAACCGTGAAGACCTGTCATCACAAAGTAAAAACTAAAATAGATGGGCAAATGGGCCACTCCAGCACTGCCAGCCTCAGCTGCGTGATGAAAAAGACTTCCGGGTAGGAGCCCATCATGAATCTTATGGCTGTACTCGATGCTCTTTACAACCATAAAACCGACACCGCAAAAAAAGGTGATGTACAAGTTGTACAGAACCATCGCCTTTTTACCGATCTGAGCGTAGTAAATGCTCAAAGCCATAGTCAAAGAACTGAAAATCAGAATGACTGTATTCAGACTTCCCAATTTCCAATCCAAAAACTTAGAACCCGCAGCAAAAGTCTCTGGCATTTTTTGATGATAGATGATGTATCCAACAAACAAGCCCCCAAACATGAGGATCTCTGTCATCAGGAACACCCAAAGACCAAGCTTGCTCGCTCTGTATTCCGCATCCGCACTGTCAAAGTGATGTGCGGTGTGGTGATGGTATTCCGTCGTATTAGCGGTACTCATAAGGGCCTCCTGTTACCACCGGCTGAGTGGTGAAGTTTTCATGAGGTGGCGGAGAGCTGGTTTGCCACTCGAGAGTTTTTGCGCCCCAAGGATTGTCCGGAGCCTTTTTCCCTCGAAGGATACAGTCTACCACCACATAAAGAGCAAATAGAAAACCCACTCCGATGGTCCATGCACCGAGAGAGGAAACCTTATTCAAAGGTTCAAAGGCCGGAAGGTAATCATAATATCTTCGTGGCATTCCCATCGCTCCCAACACAAATTGAGGAAAGAAGGTCACGTTAAAGCCGATGAAGATCAAAACGAACGAAAAGCGAGCTACACCCTCGTTATACATCTTCCCGAACATTTTCGGCAGCCAGTGATAAATCCCACCGGTGATTGCCATCAAAGTTCCACCCACCATCACATAGTGAAAGTGAGCCACAACAAAGTAAGTGTCATGGAAGTGAACATCCACGGCTGTCACTGCAAGCATAATTCCTGTTACACCACCGATGGTGAACAAGAAGATGAAGCCCAATGCAAACAACATGGGAGCACTGAATTCGATGGACCCTTTATAAAGAGTTGCCACCCAGTTAAAAGTTTTAATCGCAGTGGGAACTCCAACCAACATGGTCAAGAAGGAAAACACAATGCCCGCAACTTCGGACTGACCACTCACAAACATGTGGTGACCCCAAACGAAGAAGGAAACGGCTGCAATACCAATGGAAGACCAAGCAATGGCTCGGTATCCGAAGATGGTTTTCTTTGAGTAGCAAGTGATCAATTCACTGATAATTCCCATGGCAGGAAGAATCATGATGTAAACCGCCGGGTGAGAGTAGAACCAAAAAAAGTGTTGAAACAACACCGGATCCCCGCCCATGGCCGGATCAAAAATCCCGATGTTCATGGTTCTTTCCGCGATCAAAAGCAAAAGCGTAATACCCAAAACAGGGGTGGCCAGAACCTGAATCACCGCTGTGGAGTAAAGGCCCCAGATAAACAAAGGCATGCGGAAGAATGTCATCCCAGGTGCACGAAGTTTATGGACCGTAACGATGAAGTTCAACCCGGTAAGAATCGAAGAAAATCCCATCACAAAAGCACCGGCAACCAACCAAGTCGTTCCATTGTCCGTTTGAATGGAATAGGGAGTGTAGAAGGTCCATCCCGTATCTGCCCCGTGATAGAACAAAGACCAGAAGGAAATCGCAGCACCAACCATCAAGCAGTACCAGCTGAGCAGGTTCACTCGAGGAAAGGCCACATCCTTCGCACCAATCATTAGCGGCAAGAAGAAATTTCCGAGGAAAGCAGGAACTCCAGGAATGATCACCATAAAGGTCATGATCGCTCCGTGGAAAGTCATAAACTGGTTGTAAGTGGCGGCGTCCACAATGTTTTTACCGGCGCCGAAAAGCTCCCACCGGATCAGCATCGCAAAAGCTCCACCAATTGCAAAAAAGCTCAGAACAGAAATCATATACATGATTCCAATTCTTTTGTGGTCCAAAGTGGTCAACCAAGACCACAAACCTGATTTTTCATTGAGATAGTTAACACCTGGAGCAGAACTCATTTTATTTCCTCACTTCTCACTTCAAGGTTTTGATGTATTCGATAACACCAGTGATTTCTTGTTCACTCAATTGACCCGCAAAAGTAGGCATTTGCCCACTAGGATAGCCGGCGACGATCTTCGCATTTGGATTCATGATGGACTCACGAAGATAGTTTTCGTCGACCATAACTTTTTCTCCGCCTTGAAGGGTTTCTTCACGTCCGAAAAGGCCACCAAATCCAGGTCCAACCAATTTTTGGTCATTGGTGTGATGGCAGATCGCACAACGAGCGGTGTAAATCTTTTGCCCCACTTCTTCCATGGCAAGTCCTTTGTAAGGATCATTTGCCAACCAATCGTCAAATTCTTCTCGAGACACCACTTTTAACTTTGCAAGCATGCCAGAGTGCTGCTCACCGCAATACTCCGTACAGAAGATTTGATACTCCCCTTTGTACTTCGGCTTAAACCAAAGAGCCGTGTACCGACCAGGAACCACGTCTTGCTTGGCCCGGAAGGCGGGAACGTAAAAAGAGTGTAGAACATCTGAAGACGTCATCACCAACTTGATGGGAGTGTTGACCGGAATCAAAAGTTCCCCACTGGATTTGCGTCCATTCTTGTACTCAAAAGACCAGCTCCATTTTTGAGCTTGCACATGAACTTCCAAGGCATCTTCTGGAAAAGTTCTCATTTGAGAGTAAATGGCCCATCCCCACACGAAAACTGCCATAAATATAAGGAAGGGGACAAAGCTCCAAAGGAACTCAAGAAAGTTGTTGTGAGAAATATAGGCCGTTTTATCATTTTCACTGCGTCTTTTGTATTTGAACGCGAAGTAGATAAAACCACCGATCACGAGCACGCAGGAAATAAAACTCGCCCACAGCAAAAACCCGTAAAGAGAGTTCACTCTCTCCGCAATGTCGGTTGCTGCAGGAGGCATAAACGTATTTGCCTGCGCTGATTGCATCAATAACCACCACATCATCACACTACTCCTTTAAGCCTTCGATTGAGATTTCTTCTTTTCTCTCATCCAAATGGGCACAAGTATCAAAGCCATAACCACTAAAACCAAACCACCACCCAGTCGCATGACATTCCAAGCGTAAAGGGTAAATTTATTTTTTCCTGGATCAAACTGAAGGCAGTACAAGATCAAATGATCCACAACCGTTCCAATTTTTCCATTAGACGCCTCGATCAACGACAAACGCAAGGTTTCGTCATCCACGGCTAGACCATACAAATAACGGGAAAGTTTCCCCCCAGGAGTGACCACATAGGCCACTGCTGCATGGGCATATTGCTGCTGATCTTCAATCCACTTAAATTTAAAACCCAACTGATCGGCAAGCTTATTGATGTTCTCTTCGGTCCCGGTCAAAAAATGCCATCCATTAATAGACTCCGGACGACCATAGTTCTTTACATAGTTGACTTTTTTGGCCGCAGCCACATCCGGGCCTTCGCGATGGTTCATGCTGACCGCCACCACTTCAAACTCTTGGCCGGCGGTCCACTTCAACTTTTTCATGGTGTCGTTCAAAGCATTTAAGTGATGATTGCAAAGACTGGGACAGGTGTAATAGACCATCGCCATTAAAACCGGCTTTGATCCATTAAAGTATTTGCCCAAGGTGACCTGTTCCCCTTCATCAGAAACAAAAGGCAAACTCAGATCCAGCTGACCACCGAGGTGTTCATCCACGCCCACATTTTCAAATTCTTTAGGAAGTTCGTGACCTGTAACATTTGGTTTTGCTGGATCATACGGCACATCCTGAGCCCAACCGCTCATAGACAATAGGAGACCTGCCGTAAGAGATAGCAAAAACAAAACTCTCATTCAATCACTTCGCTGATTTACCAAACTCTGCTAATTTTTGAGCATCATCTTCAGGCTTGTTGTTCGTGATGGAACGGATCCAGTGAACCATGGCCCAACGATCAGCCACTTTTAAATGAGCAAAAGACGCCATGGAAGTTCCAGGAATTCCCGTTTCCAAGGTTTTAAACAACGCAATTGAAGTTCCACCCTGTGTCCATTTGCCTTCCACAAAGTTTCTTGGAGGAGGATTCAAGCCCGCACCTGCAGCCCCATCCCCTTTGCCTTCGGGACCATGACAAACTGCGCAGTTGGTCTGGTAAACTTTGTGTCCGTACTCCACCATTTCTTCTGAAGAAACCCATGGCTCTTGAACGCTTGCCACGTCAAAGGCTTTTGGAGCTTCGCCACCTGCAAGGGTTTGGTCTGTGCCTGTTGCCATTTCTTCTTGTGGAATTTCACGAAGGTCTACGCCCCCGGAAAAGAAGGCCACGTAGGCCATAAAACCCAATGAAAAAAGCATTGAAAACACAAAGGCATTAAAGCCACTTTTATTGTAAGTGTCGTTCTTTGTCGGCTCTTGCATTAAGACCTTCCCGCCAAGTGAAGAAGAGATTGTAGAAAATCTGTTATTTATTTTTCATCTAATTATCACTTCAGATCCATGGAGTCACGCGTCTTTACGCCCAATCCTTGGACCTCGCTAACGCAATGCTTTGTGAATGGCCAAGGACAAACGGACAAGGCTAATTTTCTGAAATGAAACTTTTTTGTGCCCTTTTGGCGTCACTGATCTTTGCATCCTGCTCAACTTCACCACGTTATGCTCGCACCTCAAACATTGGGGTCAGCAAATCCGCCGTGGTGGAGGAGTTTGGAAGTCCCGCTCGCACTTGGCGCACGGGAGGCCGTGACCATTGGTACTACAACGCCAACTCTTCCCGCGCCGAGGACAAAATCATTTTGATATTTGAGAATGGAGTTTTGGTGGAAAAGGTTCAGCCGGGAATTTCTTCGAAGTTTGATCGCCTGGAGCAAGAATTGGAACAATCCAAATCTCAAAAAAAGAAGAACCCTGGGAAATTCAAAACCTTAAGCGATTGATTGCTTATTCATTAAGCAGGGTCCTTGAGCTCCTCGAAAGTCACTGCACCAATCGGAGGCTCTTCCCCACTTCGTCTTTTTCTTTTTCAATCTTCTCAGCCTTAACATCTGGTCGATCTTTAAGAATGGGGCGGTATTTTTGCTCGATCAAAAGTTTGGTTTCCGTGAGCATCTCGTCCAAACCATGGGCTTTTTCCAACTGCTCCACGCTGGCCTCTTCATGAACTCCATATTTTTGATGAAAGACCTTTCCCATGTTTGGAAATCGATAGATCAAATATTTTTTGAGCTCCCGATGTTCCTTAATGGCAGCATTCCGATCTTTCGCCAAAGTGACCAACTCATCCATCATGACCCGCACCTTTTCTGACGATTTCTCTCGCCGCTTGTGCTCCACCAGTTTTTCCAATTGAGTGTTCAAATCCGCAATTCGAGCTTCAAGGCCCAAAAGCTTGGCGTTTTTCTCTCTGTACTCCCGATCTTGAAGAACCTCTTCTTTCGCGGCTCCACTTTCTTTGGCTTCGCCTTCTCCACCGCCAGCCTCTCCACCGCCAGCCTCTCCACCGCCGCTTTCAGCCTTTGCGACAACAACAAAGCAAAGCACAAGTACACACATCCATGTTTTCAACTTATAAATCTCCATATTGTTTCCACTCCAAATGCAGAGGCAAAACCTTGAGCCTTTGCGCCACCACATGGGCTTTGATCGCAGAAATTCCGGTGAGTTTCAGATGACCTTCTTTAATTTCATTCACCAAAGCTTCCGGATCCCAAGCTAATCTCTTGTCCGTCAAAGACTCTAAAACTTCTTTTCTTAAGTCTGCCGTATCAATTCCCGAAATCATCAAATCATAAGTTAATGCTTCGCTGGCACCTTGCTCATCCATTGTGGTGGCCAAATCGGAAATGTCCACCTGAGCCAAATTTCCCGCCACCGGATCGGCGACTTCCAAAGGCGCATCCTCCATGGGATCCCCTCCAAACTCCGGTTCCTCAAATGCAGACTCTTCTTCCACCGGTGGAGCCGCCGAAAACTCTTCCAACTCCGAACTTGGATCTGGGTTTTCTGACATGTCTTCCTGCTGAAAATTCTCGTCAAAAGTTTCTTCGCCATAATTTTCGGATTCAGAAAAAGCCATGTCTTGATTTTCATGTGACTCCGACTCGAGCTCGGAATCCTCGCCATAAAAATTCGAAGGATCTTCAAAACCGGCCTCCGATGATTGCGTTGGAGATTGGACGGACCCATCCATTTCTATAAATAGAGAAGCCTCGCAGCCGGGGCATTCGATCAAGCCGAAATCATCAGGGAGTTCGGCATGACAAAGTGGACAGGTTGACATCCTATAATTTTAGCTTCTTTTTCTTCTTTTTCTCAAGGCGCCTTCGTTCTTCCCGGTTCATTCTTTGATCCTGAAGGGAAGAGTCTGGACCAGAATTGTAAGACATTTCCTGATCACTGGACTGAGGTTGAGCAAAAGGCATGAAGTTTTGAGGAAGATCTTCATCGGCCCCTTGATAAGAAAATGAATTCTCATCAAGATCTTGGCTTTCACTTTGCTCCACCAATTGGCGACCACGATCTTGGTCCACCAACTGAACACGGAAAAGCTTTTCGATAGCATCTGATTTGATCAACAGGTTCGCTTGCTCAAAGGCATTGAAAGCTTCTTTTTTGTACTCGATGACAGGATCTTTTTGAGCGTAGGCTCTCAAGTTGATTCCTTCTTTGAGCTTATCGACGCGCTCCAAATGCTCTTTCCATTTTTGGTCAATGGCTTGAAGAACAATCATGCGAGCAATCTGATCGAAAAACTCACCCAGATGCTCCTTTTGTTTGTCGTAAACCATCTTTACGCCATTGCTGATCAATTGGGTAATGGACTCCGCCGTCATGGTGCGAAGCTCTTCTTCTTTGAATTGCAAACCAAACTGACGAGAACACTCGGTCACCAAACCATCCAAATTCCAATGCTCTCTCTTTGCTCCTTCAGGAACGTAGGTGTCCAAAACTCGAGAAACTACATCCCCCAGAATGTCTAAGACAAACCGCTCAATGCCTTCGCCTCTTAAAATTTCTCGGCGCATTCCATAAATGGCTTTTCGCTGTTGGTTCATCACATCGTCATAATCCAAAAGATGTTTACGAATGTCGAAGTTGTGACCTTCCACTTTCTTTTGAGCCCCCTCGATGGCTCGCGTGACCATACCTGCGGTGATGGGCTCATCTTCAGGAACACGAAGGGTGTTCATAATTTTTTGAATGCGCTCTCCATTGAAAATTCTCATCAAATCATCTTCAAGAGAAAGATAAAACCGTGATGCTCCCGGGTCGCCTTGACGACCGGATCGACCTCGCAACTGGTTGTCAATACGACGGGATTCATGGCGTTCCGTACCGATGATATAAAGCCCCCCCGCCTCAAGAACCTTCTTCTTTTCCTCTTGGCAAGTGGCCCGGTACTTTTCGGCCATTTCTTTGATTTGTTCTTCGGTGGCATCCTCAGGCAATTGAGCCTTGGCAAGGAATTCAGGATTTCCCCCCAAAAGAATGTCCGTTCCACGACCGGCCATGTTGGTGGCAATGGTCACCGCACCAAACCGACCGGCCTGAGCCACAATTTCCGCTTCTTTTTCATGGTGTTTGGCGTTCAAAACGTGGTGAGAAATGTTTTCGGCTTTGAGTAAACGACTGAGTCTTTCGGACTTTTCAATGCTGACCGTACCCACCAGGACGGGCTGGCCTTTTTCTTTGGCCTCTCGAATGTCATTGGCCATAGCTTTGAACTTTGCTCGCTCGGTTTTGTAAACCACATCATCAAAGTCTTTTCTTTGAATGGGACGATTGGTGGGAATGACCTGCACATCCAAATCATAGATCTTTTTAAATTCCACTGCTTCGGTGTCCGCCGTTCCGGTCATCCCTGAAACTTTGTCATACATGCGGAAATAATTTTGAAAGGTGATGGTCGCAAGAGTTTGGTTTTCCCCTTTGATTTTCAATCCTTCTTTGGCCTCTACCGCTTGGTGCAAACCATCACTCCAGCGGCGCCCTTGCATCAGACGTCCGGTGAATTCATCCACGATGACCACTTCACCATCTTTAATCATATAATCCACATCTTTTTGAAAAAGATGGTGAGCTTTCAGACCTTGATAAATGTAGTGCATGAAATCAATGTTAGCAGGATCATAAAGGTTCCCCACGCCCAAAAGCTCCTCGGCTTTGGCGTTGCCTTCCTCAGTGAGAGAAACCGTCTTTGTCTTTTCTTCCATGGTAAAGTGAACGTCCAACTTCAAATGGGGAATGATTTTGTTCACCATTTCATATTTGTCGGAACGGTCATCTTTCGGACCTGAAATGATCAATGGAGTTCGGGCTTCATCAATAAGAATGGAGTCACACTCATCCACAATGGCGAAATGCAGTTCCCGCTGAACGTAATCTTCCAAATCAAATTTCATGTTGTCGCGAAGGTAGTCGAAACCAAACTCATTGTTGGTTCCATAGGTGATGTCCGCTCCGTAGGCCTGCTTTCTTTGGCGGTCCGAAAGGTTGTGGACAATCACTCCGGTGGTTAAACCCATAAATCCGTAAAGCTGACCCATCCATTCCGCATCCCGCGAAGCTAGATAATCGTTCACGGTCACCACGTGAACCCCTTTACCGGTGATGGCATTCAAATAAACCGCCAAAGTCGCAACGAGGGTTTTACCTTCCCCCGTTTTCATCTCTGCAATGGTTCCACGGTGAAGGACGATCCCCCCGATCAACTGAACATCATAGTGGCGCATTCCCAAAACCCGAACACTGGCTTCCCGAAGGGCCGCAAAAGCCTCAGGCAAAAGTTCATCCAAATGTTCACCTTTGGCATACCGCTCTTTAAACTCCAGGGTCTTTGCCTGAAGCTGCTCATCCGTTAGGGCTTGCATGGAAGGCTCCAGGCCATTGATCTTATCGATCAAGGGACGGAGTTTTTTCATATCGCGGTCGTGCTTGGTGCCAAAAATTTTGGTCAGAGTTTTCGTAATCATAGATTTTCTAACCATAATCCCAAGGTTAGGAGGTGTCTAGGGCTCATCCGAAGACTGCCGGAAAGCCTCAAAAAGCACCATGGCCACGCTGGTCGCCAAATTCAGGCTGCGAATGGGGCCCGGCATCGGAATGGTCAGGCACTGATCAGGGAACTGAGCCAAAAGAGACTCATCCAAACCTTTTGTTTCTTTTCCAAAAACAATCCAATCCCCCTCCTGAAACTGAGTTTTCGAAAAATCCTTGGAGGACTTGGTGGTAAACAGGAAAACCCGGCTGGGGTCCTGGACCTTGGACCACCAGGCCTCAAAAGTGGGATGGTGAGCAAAGGTCAAATGGGGCCAATAATCCAATCCCGCCCGCCGAAGGCGCTTGTCCGACAACTCAAATCCCAATTTTCCCACCACATGAAGTTGGGCGCGATAGCCCACACAACTGCGGCCAATGTTCCCGGTGTTTGACGGGATTTCAGGTTCGATCAGTACAACATTGAGGGATGGTGGCTTTGACATGGAGGTGGATCATCAAGATCCCCCCTCCAATTGTCAATGAACGGTATCATTCTTCATGAGATCCCATGACATTTATTGACTCTGGCCCACGATTTGATACCTCAAGAGGGCATACATGAAAAAAATCGAGGCCATAGTTAAGCCCTTCAAGTTAGACGATGTGATCGACGCTCTCAATGAGGTCGGAGTTGAAGGGGTTTCTGTCTCCGAAGTGCGCGGATTCGGTCGCCAAAAAGGTCGTTCTGAGATCTACAAAGGCGCTGAGTACGTTGTCGACTTTCTTCCCAAAATGAAAATTGAAGTGGTGGTGAGTGACGATCTGGAAGAACCTGCGGTTCAAGCCATTCGGTCTGCTGCTCACACCGGTCGCATTGGTGATGGGAAAATTTTTGTTTTGAATGTTGAAAAGGCATTGAGAATCCGCACCGGAGAAACAGATGAATCGGCCCTCTAAAAAAACAAACCATAAGGAGAAAATAAAGAATGAAACCCAGTGAAGTGATCAGTTTTGCAAAAGAGCAAGGAGCCCTGATGGTGGATCTACGGTTCACTGATCTTCCCGGCACATGGCAACATGTGACCATGCCCATCTCTCAACTGACCGAAGAGCTTTTTGAAGAGGGTGCCAATTTCGACGGCAGCTCCATTCGTGGATGGAGATCCATCAACGAATCGGACATGACCATGAAGCCGGATCCAACAACCGCTTTGATGGATCCTTTTACCGAAGTGCCCACTTTGGTTCTCATCTGTGACATTGTTCAACCTGATACCCACGAGCCCTATGACCGTGATCCCCGACAGATTGCCAAGCAGGCTACGGCTTACTTGAAATCTTCTGGAATTGCTGACATCGCTTACTTTGGACCGGAAGCTGAATTTTTTATCTTTGATGACATTCGCTACGAACAAAACGCTTACACCGCTTATTATCAAGTGGACTCTGATGAAGCGACTTGGAACTCTGGACGTGATGAGCAAGGTCGAAACTTGGGGTATAAGCCTCGCGCGAAAGAAGGTTACTTCCCCGTCATGCCGACGGATTCCCTTCACGATCTTCGAACTGAAATTTGTTTGGAGCTTGAGAAAATTGGAATCCAAGTGGAGCGCCAGCATCACGAAGTGGCTTCTGCAGGACAAGGTGAGATCAACTTTAAATTTGATGAATTGGTGAATGCTGCGGACAAACTTCAATGGTTCAAATACATTGTAAAGAACGTGGCTCGACGCCATGGCAAAACCGCAACCTTTATGCCGAAGCCCGTTTTCGGAGACAACGGTTCAGGGATGCATGTTCACATGTCCCTTTGGAAAGGCGATCAACCGCTTTTTGGCGGTGACAAATATGCCGGCTTGTCAGAAATGGCCTTGAATTACATTGGCGGAATCTTGAAAAATGCTCCTTCACTGTGCTCTTTGACCAACCCCACGCTGAACTCTTACAAACGTTTGGTTCCAGGCTTTGAAGCTCCTGTGAAGTTGGCTTACAGCTACAAGAACAGATCTGCTGCGATCCGAATTCCAAACTCAGGTTCAAGTCCAAAAGCCAAACGTATCGAATTCCGCACTCCAGATGGAGCGGCGAACCCTTACTTGGCTTTCTCAGGTCTTTTGATGGCGGGAATCGATGGTGTTCTTTCCAAGGAAGATCCCGGTCAACCTTTAGACAAAGACATCTACGGCCTTCCCCCCGAAGAAGCGGCAGGAATTCCTTCTGTTCCCAGAACTTTGGATGAAGCATTGATGAACTTCAAAACCAACCATGAGTTCTTGCTCCGCGGAGAGGTGTTCTCTCAAGAACTGACCAACGCCATTTACGAATACAAATTCGAAAAGGAAATCATTCCCGCTCAACAGCGGCCCACGCCTTTCGAATTTTTCCTTTACTACGACGTTTAGTCTCTATTTCCTGGGCCTCTTCTTTTAGAGAGAGGAGGCCTGGCGTTAATCCTTTCTACTCTCGATTTTTGTTTACGAATTTGCCCGGTCCGCCTATCGTGTTTTTATGACTGACGAAACAGTGACCTTTTTAGGATATGAGTGGGTTCTTTTGGAAGATGGCCTGATTACTGTGGGCATTAACGAACAAGGACTCGAAGAATTTACAGAAATCAATGCGGTGTCTTTGCCCTCTGAAGGAGAAGATGTTCATCCCGATGAAGTTTGTGGTGAATTGGACACTGATCAAGGCCCATTGAACCTATACGCACCCGTTCCCGGCGTGGTGGTTGAAGTCAACGAAGCGGTCAGTGAAAATCCCTCTTTGATTATCGATGAACCTTTTGGTGATGGTTGGCTCTTTAAAGTGGAGCCGGACAATATCGAAGATTTTGATGAGCTGTCACAAGCATCGACCAACGACGAAGATTGATTTTTTGTTTCCGCAAATGAGGTTTGAATTTTAAAATCTTCGAACAGTCCTCACTTTGCTGCGGAACTCGATTTTAAAATTCAAACCTCATTTGCGGCTATCAATATAAAATATCAATCTTCGATTTGGTGTAAAAGAAAAGGAGCTTTTAAGCTCCTTTTCTTTTTTTGGATTTTGGAAATATCAGCTTAGAACCAATATTTAACCACTCCATTCAATGCAAACACGTCGGGAGCATTGCTTCCGGTAATCATATATCTGGCGTTTGCACCCAATGAAACCCATCGTTGATTGACTTGAAAAGTGGGAATGTCAAAACCCAGGTTTGGCATCAAACCTCCGTAGGAATCAGCTCCTCCAGCGGTGTCTTCAACCAAAATACCCGCCGCCAATCCCAAGTAACTTTCCTTTAAAACAGGAATGTCTCCTGCCAAATTGTAAGTTCCTTTCACAAGAAAGCTTGTTCGCTTAAAATCATCTGCCGTGTAATTGGATTGACTGATTTCCGCTCCCAAACCAAACGGAATGATGGGCTGAAATCCCACATCCACGCCGTAATCAGCTCCTGTGTCAAACGAACCTTCGGGATTCGCAACACCTGCCAAAATCGCAACGTGAGGTTTGTATTCTTCAGGAGATTGAACCATTCTCACATCTCCTATGGCACTTCGAGTTTCACTCTCCATACTGGATTGTGCCATTGCGCTAAAACTCATTCCGAACAGAGCAAGCAGCGCACCACTGTACTTCAAGACTTTTTTGGACATAGATACCTCCTTACTTTCTGAGTTTTCCAGAAGTTGGCTGTGGAAGCATGATCAAACCGAAAAGGAATTGTTAAGGAACCAACACAATCAACTGGACCTCAATTTAAAAAAATGAGAGGGAAAGATATGAGTTCCAAAATCAACGTAAATTCAAAATTGTTTCAGAGCCTGATTTTCCTTTTTGGTTTTGGACTCTCCCTTTGGATGTTTACCACCTTTCAGCTTCATTATGATCAAGAACAAATATTAGGAAAAGTTCACAAGCTGATCGCCCTTGGAGAATGGACTCACTTCGGAAACCGCGGAACCGGAGTCGGTTACATCCCCGGAACTTTACTGACATTTTTGGCCGGTGTGCCCATGATGATTTGGTATTCGCCGTACTCGGCAATGTTTCTTATTTTGCTGACTCATGTGGTGGCATTGATTTGCTTTTATTTTCCTTTGAAAAAATTTTTTGGCCCTCTCGCTGCGGTTGGTTTCTTGATTCTCTTTTGGTTGAGCCCTTGGAGAAATGAACAGGTGGAGCTTTACAACCCGTCGTATCTTTTTATTTTTTCAGGACTCCATTTCTTTTCCGCATTGAAACTCTCTCGAGAAAGAAGTTTCGCGTGGACCACTCTTCACGTTTTTGCAATGGGACTTTGTGGCCAGGTGCACTTTTCAGTTCTTATTTTAATGGTGGCCTCCCTGTTGTTGTGGATTTTCAAAATGGTAAAGGTGAATTGGTGGGGAGTTCTATTTGGAATCTTTCTAACGGCTCTGACCTTGCTTCCTTATTTTTTGAGCCTGTCTTCCTTGCAAGGTCACGGAGTGGAATTAAAAGCTTCCGAAGGTTTTCTTCCCGGAAAAAACTTGGTGCTGATCTATCCCGTTCTCAAAGCTTGCATCTATTGGCTGAGATATTCGTCTTTTTATTATGCCCGCCATATTTTTACTTCCATTCATTTTGATTGGATTGCCAATGAGGGACTACGAAGTATAGTTTCCACGGTCTTTCATGTGATCAAATGGCCCATCGGAATTGTAACTCTACTGGTTTCGATTCGGATTCAATGGCAGTTTTTAAAAGAGATTTGGAAGCATCAACCTTTTCGAAGATCTACGGATCGCAGAAATCTTTCTGAAGAATCTTGGTTTTTTCACTACGGGTTTTATCTGTTTGTGGGAATGTTGGTTGCGGCGGGTCTTTCGCCGGTGGAATTCAATCACTGGCACTTGCTTTTGTGTCTGCCCATGTCGGTGGCTCTGGTCAGTGTGGGTGTTTCTCGGTGGATGGAAAAATCAGAAGGTCGAAAGAAATGGATCTTGGCTGTGGTGGTCTACTTCCTGGTTTACAATTCCTTCGCTGTGCTGGGCAGCCGCTACCATGACTTTCGAAACAGCTACCACCAACAGGTGCTCGACCGCTTCCCCATCACCACCCCGCATACGGAATAAGGTGCCAGGTACCAAAATCGCCTAAATCGCGACGGAAGTGTATTCTTTGCCGTCGAAGCCGATGATCGTGCGTTCTTTGTCCTGAACGGTGGCCACATGGACCGGACGGCCCCAGATTTTCTGGAGATTTTGCATGGTTGCCCGCATGTAATCCGGCTGCATTTCAATGCCCTCGAAGAGATGGCCCAACAGAAGCTCTCCCCGATTGTTGTGATTGGCATCCAACACCGAAATGATGGGCTGACCAAAATTGGTCAACTGAAACAAAAGCTTCTTTTTGATCAACGGAAAATCTCGTGTGTCCACTTCGTATTCGTTGGTTCGTTGATTGAACTTGTAGACAAACAGTTTATTTTCAATGCAAAACTCTTCGGTCAAAAATTCATCAATAAAGGTCACGTCGTTGTAATGCTTTCGCACTTCAAAAATCTTTTCTCGACCGAGACCCAATTTTTTGTCCCAAGCTTTTTTCTCATCCAAGCGGGAGCACTCGGTCCACTCTCGTCCAAATTGTCCTTTGTTCCATCTTTGTTCAATATTTCGAAAAAGTTCGATTCCAATTTTATATGGATTAAATCCATTTGGAGCCATGGCCATGGTTCCACTGTGTCGATCCGCAAAATCAATGATCTCGGAATCGTTCATGATCTTTTCCGTCATCAACTTCGAGTGCCAGTAACTGGCCCATCCCTCATTCATGATCTTGGTCATTCCTTGAGGGGCGAAGTAATAGGCTTCCGCTCGAATGATGGACAAAACATCCTGCTGCCATGAAGACAAAGGTGCGTATTCCATAAGAAATTTTAATACATCTCGCTCTGGGTTTTCCGGAATTCCTCGCACTTGATTTCGAAACTCTTCTGCCCGTCGCTCTTCCTGTTCCTTCAAAAACTCGGGAGGATTGATGTACTTTTCCATATAGGATTTGTGCACCTTCAGTTTCCCATCCGGAGAAACCGGTGCCGGACCATGATCTTTGGGTTCATTAGACTTGGTCACATAAGGCGCATGACGATCGATGAGATTTTCCAAACTCAAACACACGTCGATAAAGTCTTCCACCGTTTCCACACCATAGCGATCCATGTAACGTCGAATGCGAGTGGCATGATTTGCCATTTGATCCATCATTTTGCGATTGGTAGGACCAAACCAAGCATTGTTCTTGAAGAAATCACAGTGGCCATAAACGTGAGCCATCACCAACTTTTGATCGATGAACTCATTTCCTTCCATAAGGTAGGCATAACAAGGGTCTGTATTGATCACGAGTTCGTAAATTTTAGAAAGTCCATATTCATAGCTTTTTGAAAGCTGCTCGTAATCCATCCCAAATCTCCAATGAGGGTATCTCACCGGAAAACCTCCATAAGAGGCAATTTGGTTCAATTGATCGTAGGTCACAATTTCAAAAATGGTTTCGTAAAAATCCAAACCGGCTTCTTGAGCGGCTTTAAGAATTTTAACTCTTTCTTTTTCAAGTTCAGGAGTTAAATTTGCCATTACCTTCCCTTTCCAAGGAAATCCTTGATGGAATCGACAATTTTGTCCTTGTTCTCAATTCGTGAGATGACCAAAGACTCTTCCCCGGGAAGAGATTTTTCCAGATCTTTTAAAAACTGACCGCTTCCATACTTACTTTCCACCTGACCGTAAGAGAACTGATTCACCCGTGGGATGAAGTAGTCCTTTAAAAGTTGAATGCAAAGTTTTGTGTCTTCTCCAGACCAGTTGTCCCCGTCTGAAAAATGAAAAGGATAAATGTTCCACTCGTTCGGATTGTATTCAGACTCAATGATTTTCTGACAAAGCTTGTAAGCCGAACTGATCAATGTCCCGCCCGACTCACTGGTAGAAAAGAAGGTCTTCTCATCCACCTCTTTTGCCGCAGCATCATGAATGATAAATCGAGTTTCAAGACCTTTATAGTTTCGCTGAAGCCAAGCATTGATCCAAAAACTTTCTAGACGAACAATCTCTTTTTGCTCTTCTCCCATGGATCCCGAGACATCCATCATATATATGACCACCGCATTGGCCATGGGCTTCGTCACCTTGCGAATGGTTCGATAGCGCATGTCCCGCTTAATTGGCACCACCATAGGATTCAAAGGATCATAGGTTCCACTGGCAATGCTTCTTTTCAATGCCTCTTTGTAGGAAGACTTAAAATGTCTCAGGTTCTCAGGACCCACAGGCGCGCGCCCCGTGTATTTGTTTGAAATGGAATCCACTTTTTTATTCCCACGAGGTTCAATTCGTGGAAGTTCCAGCTGTTCTCCTAAAATATCTGCAAGCTCTTCGATGGTCACATCAGCTTCAAGAACATGCTCTCCAGGGCTGTCCCCCGCTTGACCTTGTCCTGGCTGCTGTTCCCCATCCACCGCATCGCCCGGTTGACCTTGGCCTTGGCCAACGCCTCCAGACTGCTTTGGACCATATTTGAAGCGAGGTAAATCAATGGAGGGAATCGGAATTTTTACGAATTCCTTTTCACGACGGCCAATCATTTCCCCTTGGGTCACATATTTTTTGAAATTCTTCTTAATGCGACCTTTAACAATTTCTCGAAAACGATTGTGGTCCTCGCGAATCCCCATTTTTTCCCCTATTTCTTATCCTTGATGTCTCCTCGGGCAAAGATACTGGCCACATAATGAAGAACATCCGTTGCGGAAATTTCATCGTATCCAAAATCTTTAATGAGGCGAGTTTTCACGATGTCGATCTTTTCTTGAGTGTCTTTGTCCACCACCGAAGAAACCAAACTGGTCAACTTGATTGAATCTTTTTGATCCTCAAAAAGCTTCAGCTCCAGAGCCTTATGAAGGCGTTCGTTTGTTTTATAATCAAACTTGCGTCCATCCACGGCCAAAGCTCCGATGTAGTTCATAATTTCACGGCGGAAATCATCTTTTCGAGACTCCGGAATTTCAATCTTCTCTTCGATAGATCTCATTAAACGCTCATCTGGTTCCTCGTCAGATCCAGTATATTGATTTCGAACCTTCTCTTTTTGAGTGTAGGCCTTCACGTTATCAATATAATTTGCGCACAATCGCTGAAGAGCACTTTCATCTGCGGAAATGGCTCTTTGCACTTCGGACTTAATTATCTCTTCGTATTCTTGCTTCACCACACTTAAAAGTTCTCGATAATCTTGCTTTTGATCCTCGTTCGACAACAAAGAGTGATGTTTCAGTCCACTTTCAAGCTCGTTGAGAACCATAAAAGGATTCACCGAACCTTTGTTCATCTGCTGAGCCATCACGATTGAATTCGAAATTTTGTCTTGAATGTAACGAGGAGACATTCCGTCCAAGCCTTCGCGACGAGCTTCTTTGCGAAGCTCTTTAATATTGTCTTCAGTGTAGTTCGGCAAAGTCTTGCCATCATAAAGCTTCAGCTTTTGAAGACGGGTCAAATTGGCCTTTTTAGGTTTTTCCAATCGGGTCAAGATCGCCCACATTCCCGCCATTTCGATGGTGTGAGGAGCAATGCTCACGCCACGAAGGATGCGACTGTTAAAATCCTTCTTATAAATCTGAGTTTCATCTTTCAACTTGGTGATATACGGGATATCGATTTTGACAGTACGGTCACGAAGAGCTTCCATAAACTCGTTGTCTTGAAGCTTTCGGTACTCGGGCTCGTTGGTATGGCCGATGATCACTTCATCAATATGAGTTTGCGCAAACTTTTTGGGCTTCACTCGGTGCTCCTGAGAGGCACCAAGAAGATCGTACAAGAAAGCCACATCCAGTTTCAAAACCTCGACGAATTCAATCATTCCTCGATTGGCTACGTTAAACTCTCCATCGAAGTTAAATGCGCGAGGATCCGAGTCCGATCCATATTCGGCAATCTTTCGGTAGTTCAAATCTCCGGTGAGTTCCGTCGAATCCTGGTTCTTCTCATCTTTGGGTTGAAAAGTTCCAATTCCGATGCGATCCGCTTCCGAAAGTACAAATCGTTTTACGCGCACATGGTTAAAAACCTTGTTGATGTCTCCATGGTATTTTTCCATAAGCGCTCTAAAGAAATACCGAGAAGGAGGACAGAGCTCTCCGGAAATGTTGATTCGGAACTCTCCCTTTGCACCTCGGTTCAATTCATCCATGACTCCTTGGCGAAGTTGCTCCGGAATCAAAAGCAAGGGCTCTTCGTGCATTGGACTTGGAAAGACCTTGACGCCTTTTCCAAAAATTTCTTCACAATCTCCCGCTTCATCCACCCAATCAAAGGTGTAAATTGCGCCCTCATCCGCTTTTGAATATCTCTCAAGACCTTGTTTCAACAAACGACAGATCGTACTTTTTGCACTTCCCACAGGACCGTGAAGAAGAATCACCCGTTTTTCAGTTCCATATCCCAGAGCAGCTGAGCGCAAAACATTCACAAGCTTCATCAAAGGGATGTCCGCTCCAAACACCGCATCTTTTCCATCATTGTCTGGATCATCGAAGAATTTGTAATGAACCATCTGCTTTTTAACATCGACATATTCATTGGAGCCTTTGCTCATAATCATGTCATACATTCTTTGATACGCGTTTCGAGTGATCTTTGGATTCTCTCGAACCAAAGCTAGGTAATCATCAAAGGAGCCCGTCCATGTGTAGTCCTTAAAATTTTCAGAATTTTGAAGACTTCCAATAAGTTCCTTAAATGTTGCTGACATGAGACTCCCCCTTTTACAGCGATCTTCTCTGATCACCATCTCCAGTATGACTAAAACCTAGACAATCAGCAATGGACCAAAGGTTAATGAGACGCCTGATTTTTTAGGAGCAAAAAACTAGATAAAAGGTGAGTATAAATTTAGATATACTATAAAAAAGATTTATCGGGCTCGACGAAAACCCTGTGGAATCTTTAATTGAGACAGTTCCGCACCGTCCTCGACTTTAGGCTGTATGTGGTGAAAGTTCATCTGAACTTCGCCCTTGGGATGATTCAGGTTTACGACAAGCTTTCGATTTTCATCCATTTCCCAAGTGACGTTGATTTTTTCACGAAGATTCATGCAACTGGCCAGTTCTCCTTTTTTGTCTTCGGTGCAACTCCAGTCTTTTTGCGTGAAGGCTTTCCGAAACAAGAGATTCTCCAGCCACCATGGCTCCATGGGCACCGCCATAAACTGAGAAAAGGGACGCGCCGTCACCTTTCCTTTGTAATAGATCTTGTCGCGAACCAAGTAGTAACTGAGTTCTTTGGGAGTGATCAAAAAACTTGCGAGGTGTTGGTTCAGGGGCGAAGTCACATCCAATCGAATGACCTTTTCCTGCTTTATGTTGAAATTTAAATTCACGATAAAGGATTTTGCTTTTTTCTTATCTTTAATAAGAGCTCTTGCTCGAAAGTTTCCTTCTCCAGATTTTTGAGAGGATTTCAAAGCCGTTTGACATCCGGAAAGTACAAATGAGATTCCGACGAATAGAAGAAAAGCTTTCAATGATGTTTTCATACCCCGATTTTAAAGGGATCATCAAAGATGTCAAAGGGGGAATCTTACTCTGGGAGGGATGCGGGCAATCGACCTTCAGGCTGCAACTGATTTTTGATGGCCGCAATCTTATCCTGAATCTCTTTGGATTTTTTTGCGTCGGATTCAAGGAGTTGAGCCTGACGGTACATCGCTTCCGCTCGACTCCAACTTTCTGTTTTCACATAAACATCACCCAAATGTTCCACGATCACGGACTCATCCGGCTTTTGACGATATGCCGCTTCAATAAATTCCTGCGCCTCTTTGTACTCGCCTCTGCGAAAGTGAATCCATCCCACCGTGTCTAGAATAAAAGGATCACTGGGCGCCAAGCGAAGGGCTTTTTCCGCCATGTCCATAGCTTCTTCCAAATTTTTTCCTAGCTCCGCATAAGTATACGCCAGGTAATTCAAAGACTGAACATGATCGGGATCCACCTCTAAGGCATCTTTAAAAGCTTGTATAGAATCTTCTGTTTTTCCCAATCGATCACTGACCGATCCCAAGTAAAATCTCAACTGGGCGCTTTCCGGAAACAAGGGCAAAGATTTCTTCAATAGGTCTTCGGCCTTTTTATAATCTTTTTGAGTGTCATAGATGATGGCCAAGGCTCCTACAAATTCTGGAAGATCCGGTCTGTTTTTAATTCCCTCTTCCAAATTCTTTTGAGCGCGACCCAAATCCCCTTGGTTTTTATAGATTTGAGAGATTTGAACTCGAGCGTCCGTATAATAGGTGCTAGCGGGTGGGATCTTTTCCAAATGAAAGATGGATTTCTTCATTTGCTCTTTATCCAGGTAAAGAGCACCCAAGTAGAATCGCGCTTTGTCCAATTCGGGGGCTTGCTCCAAAAGCTCTTCCAGCAACGCGATGGCCTCATCATTTTGGCGAAGCTCCATGTGAATCAAAGCTCTTTGAATCTTTAAGCTGATATTGTCTTTTTCAAACTTTGACAGAATCGCCAATTGTTCGGAAGCCTTTGGAAAATCTTTGGCTTTCAGATAGATTTTTGCCAAGAGCCGAGAAGTGCTGGGCTCTGGACCATTTTCATCTTGGAAACTCAAAAGAACTTTCTCCGCCTCTTTGTCGCGGTCCATTCCCACGAGAATCTGACCCAAAGCCATAACAGCGTCTTTATATTCCGGCTTCAGGGCGATGGCTTTTCTGAGATTCTTCAGGGTCACCTCAGGATTGCCATTTTCTTTCTCATGATTGATTTTCCCCAAGTAATAGTAGGCTTCCGCTTTCGACTTGAATCCAGGAACCTTCAACACGCGGTAAAAATGATTGTCCGCTTTTTCAAAGTCACCTTTTTCCGCATAGACCGCGCCGATAAACAAGGCCGCCTCTTCATTGGAAGAATCCAACTCATAGACTCTTTCAAACTGCTCAACCGCCGAATCGTAAAGCTTTGTCCCCGTGTAAAGTCCTCCCAAAAGCATTCGAGCTTCGGTGTTGTCTGGATCCATCTTGACTGCAGATTCCGCCGCATCAATCCCTTCAGACATCAATCCTGCACGCACATACTCACCAGCCAACCGCAGGCGAACCACCACAGAGTCAGGATCCTTCAAAAGAGTTTGCTTGAATTCTTCGATGGCCTTGAGGGGTTCCCCCTGAAAAGAGTAGGACTCTCCCAACGTGAAATGAGCATCTGCCTCTTGTTGCTTTAGCTGGCTTTCATCCATTTTCGGGTCCAGAGATTGCGGTGCCCGATCCATGTTTGTCAGGATGGAATTCCGGACCAGTTTTTCATCTTTGTGAGCACCCGTGTGAGCACAACCCATCACGATGAGAGATCCTAGACCTAAGGCAAGTCCTCTAAACTTCTGGAAAATTTTCAATTCTCTCAACGGATTGATTTTTAAACATGGTTTGTTCATCACTTTGAGAATTCGGAACAATCCGAAGGGCTCTAAAGCCACTCTCAAGGAATCCGGACCTTCCAAAACCGCCCTCTGGAGGTCGTTCTAAAAAATTTAATAATATCGATGTATTTTCAAAGACTTAAAGTTAGCTGGATGCACGTCTAGATTTTCAAATTGAGTCATTTTTTAAGGAAAAGTTTTGGCGGATTTCTAACCGAAATGGGTCGTTTGCAGGTCCTAGAGGTGAGTCATGCTGAGTCGCGTAAAATATGGATTTTTTTGTACTTCTCGAGCAGTTCAGACGCTTGACAAGCTGTGGCGCTCCCCATAAGGTGGCCGCAAATTTGGGGATCGACGCACCATATGAAGAAATTGTGTCGAATGCGTCAAAGATGAAATTTTTAATCCATGACGCTCAATAAATGCGCATTCCAAAGGGAGGCATTCGGTGAATCAAGATGTGATGGGGGCTAAGCCAACTATGAGAACAAAGATCATCAAAAGATACCAAAACCGTAAACTCTATGACACTCAACAAAGCTGCTACGTCACACTCGACGATATCGCAAAAATGATTCGCTCCAGCGAAGACGTAATGGTTATCGATAACAAAACGAAAAACGACATCACTGCAGCAACTTTGACTCAAATCATTTTTGAAGCAGAGAAAAAAGCTTCTCAATACGCTCCATTGTTCACTTTGAGAGAAATCATTCAAAACGGAAACGGAAGCATCTCTAGCTTCTTGGCAAAACTTGGCGCTTTTCCTCAAGACTACGCAGAAAAACAGGCTCAAGCTCAGGCGGAGTCCGCGAAGCAAGCCGAATTGGCAAACAAAGCTTCTTACGATGACGTGAAAAAGACCTTGGATGATCGTGTGGCTTCTGCTGCAAACGTTGCAAACGCTGCAAAAAACTTTGAAGAGCAAAGTTCAACCAACGATTTGCCCGACCTACCAAACTCCAATAAAAGTTTGAACGGTTAATCCCGATCTCAAATGCAGATAAAAAAAAGCGAGATTTCGATCTCGCTTTTTTTGTGCCTAATTTTTAAGATTCACGTCGAATTACAAGTAGGAACGCCAAAAAATAAAGGTTCTCTTTCCCTTTTTGACCTTCACATCTTTCCATTCGGACTCTTCGCCGGTTTCACGCCCCAATCCGTTTAAACCCGCGGCCTTGACCTTGTATTCCCCTTCTTTGAGTCTTACGCGGGCCACCTGAAAACTGGCCGGCAAGGACGACCACTGCCGCAAATCTGCACGGTCTGCAATCTGCATAGCCAACCAAGCCAAATCACCTAGCGCTTGATTCTTTTGGCGGATCTGGTCCGCGACCACCTCTTTGGCCACAAGACCCGCCACCCGCTTCGCGATCAAGGGCGCGTAGGCATCATCCAAAGTTTTGATGGCAACATCGCTGACAGAGTAAACCTGTTCGGTCTGTTCTTTGGCTCCACCCTGAACCACCAATTGGGCGGACTGGGTTTGCGCAGGCACTCGGTAAAGTTTGGGAATTCGAGCAAAGTTGGGATGAGGTCTCTTTTCGGGCGCCCAACCCTGAGCATAGATAAGAACCACTTCCCCTTCATTCTTTTTCATATGGGCTGAGGCCACGGCTTTTGGAAAAGCTTTCTTCCATTTGGACAAATCTTCTCGGCGGCGAGCACGGTCTGCAGAGCGAATGAGGTCTTCTTTGATGTATTCAAAATTGGGATTTAAATCGTAAGCCCGTTTGAAATCGATGTAGGCGCTGTCCCAGTTTTTGTTCTCTTCCCAAATCATCCCAGAAAGATAAAACGCAAAAGGATTTTGTTCGTAGTTTCGCTTTGCTTCGTAACGGTACTTATAAAGCTTTGAATTCAACTTTCGAGTTTCAACCTGCGCATCTTCCAGTTTTCCCATGGCAAGAAAATTGATCGCAAGCATCGCATTGATTAAAACCTTCTCGTAATCTTCTCCTTTGTACTGAACCATACCTTCGTTCAACAAAAGAGATCCGGTGATGCGACTCAAGGAGTGATAGTCTTTAATGTCCGTGAGTTCTTCTGCTTTCAAAAAGGCTTCGTTGCTCTTTTTAAAGTCCCCAGCGGACTGAAGGGCTGTTCCATACTCAAAAAGATAAACCACTTGATCATCACTGCTTTCGAGAGCTTTTTTCTCGATCATTTCTGCAGCTTTGAGTGGATGGCCCCCTCTCAATTGATTGTGAAAGCCTCGAATTCCACCTTGGTAGCTGGCGCAGCCAGCCACCGAAATGAGAATTGCAGCAACAATTCCTCTTTTAAAAATTCGAACTTTCATAGAAGGAATTTCTCAGTTGGACCTACAAGCCCACACGGCGTTTTTTGAACACCTTGCGCATTTGCTTGTGACCGGTCCAAACTTTTAAACCTGTCTTCAGGTTGGTCAAATTCATTGTGATTTTGTAATAAACCGTTTTGTCACTTCCCACTTCTTGAACGTTGGTGCTGATGCGACCATTCATAATGAAATCGGCACCCACCTGGCCACCTTTTCCTTTTTGGGTTTCACGAGAAACCATTCCTGATCCTTGGTATTCGTACTCTTCAGCGATGTCCTCACGAGCGGCTTTATCCACAAACACCACTTTTCCAGTGTTCATCAACTCCACTTGGAACATGTCCGTGATGCTTTGAGTGTCGATGTGTTCGTTGGTTTCGTTTTGCAATCGAGTCACCATGACAATAGGAGGTCGTTTTGCACCGTTGATCGCGGGATGAGAAACAGCACTGGCCACCAAATCCTTTACAGCCTTTTGCATGTCGGTCTCGGACCACTTGTCATTCAGAAGGTTTGTGCTTTCCACATCCTCATCATATTCACCCTTTACGAAAGCTCGGGGTCCACAGGATGTAAGTGCCAACATCGAAAGTAGAGAAAAAGCCAAAACGATCAAACGCATTTCTATTAACCTCCAGTTTTAGGCCTTTAAGCCCAGATGAATCCCAAGTTTAAATGGCTTTATTTGGAAAGGGCAATTAGCTCCGCGGCACGGACTGCAATTTCACTCAAAAGGCCCAGGAAGTGTTCGAGAGTGTCCGTTTCTTTTGCAGAAACACTTTAAAATGAAAAACCTTTCATCTCCCGATAGCATTTACCATCACCTTTTGCCCCATGTGAGTTTTGAGCAGGAAGAATTTTGGGTCCTTGCAATGACCAGCCACCTGGATCTGATTCAACAAAAATGTTTGTTTCGGGGCACCGTAGATCACTGCTTGATTCATCCGCGGGATATTTTCAGATATGCCCTGTCTGTGAATGCCACCGGAATTGTTTTGGTTCACACCCATCCCAGTGGGCTCAGCACACCTTCGCACGAAGACATCCTCGTTACGAAAGATCTTGTGGCCGCTGCAAAACTGATGAAAATTCCCATTTGGGATCACATCATTTTTACCTCCGCGGACTATTTTAGTTTTAAGAAGAAACACCTGCTGTGATTTTAAGGATCCAGATTCTGCAGGACTTCATCCAAAGGGACTTTGGGTCGATTGGTCAGCGGCTTTACTTGAGTCACCACCAAATTTTCATCGATTTTAATGTCATATCCCGCAAGACGAGCGGCTTCGATAAAGTTTCGAATGTAGGCCTTGCGCTCTTCCAATTGAAAATCATAAAGCCATTTGCGATTGGCCAATTGTGCACTGATTCGGTCTTCTGGGGTTTCAATGGTTTCCCCTTCTTGTGATCCATAAAGATCTTCGTATACCTGATCCACTCCAGGGTCGGATTCCAACTCCACACCCAAAGGTCTTTGAAGAGCACGCGGCTTTCGAGGAGGAATATAATCAGGAAGGGTTTCCTTCTTGGCCGAAAGATTTTCCACTTCGGTTTTTAAATTTTGAAGCTCTCTTTTTCGTTGAGAGTCTTGAAGGTACTTCGTCAGCTTGCGGTCCCCTGATTTTTGGATCACTTGGGAAGGTTTTGACGGACCCGGAAGAGTTTTGGATTCCTTCAAATTGAACCACACCAAACCACCCAATGCGATTGCTGCAACACCCGCAAAAGCCGCACCCATCAGATCTTTGGGACCTTTGCTTTTTGAAGTCGAAGAGGAGGTCTTGCCGGATTGTGACGCTTTCACATCGGCCTTTTTCTGAGCGCGAGCAGAATCCTTCGCCCCTTTTTTAGGCAAAACCTTGATCTTAAATTCTTTTTTGGACGGTGATGTCAAAACCCACTCCTTGACCTAAGTATCGGAAAATACAGGCTTAGACTTAAGATTTTGTTGAACCTGTTAAGAGGCCCCCTCCGGCAAAAGCTTGCGATTGACCGGACTTTGGTCTCGTGGGAGACCTAATGAAATTAATTTAAGGAAATCGAAACAATTTCCAAAACTTAAAGGGGGGAATATGAAATCACTACTCGCGGGGCTTGTCCTTTTTGGCGCTCAAGCAATGGCTTGTCCAAACCTAACTGGAACTTACTCTTGCACTTATCAAGACGGGACTGAAAAGATGGAATTGTCTCAAACAGAGACAAACGGTGTAACCGTTTACTCTTTCAGAAATGCCGATGATCCTAACGATCAAGGTGGAAACTTGCCTGCGGACAACCAAGTTTACCGTTTGCAAGACACCAAAGATTTCCGCAATGGAACTCTTCAAAGCTGGTGCGAAGGCGATGCTCTTAAAATTCAACAACAAGCTGAGCATTACCAAGAAGAGCAACACGTAGGAAACTTGAGCCTTGTGATCACTATGAGCATCGTTGACAACAACCTTTCTCAAGTGACTGACGGTTTCTATGAAACTGGAAGCGGCAACTACCCAATCAACGAGTCTATGACTTGCACTCGTGTGAACTAATTGCCGCCTAAACTTTTGGTGAACAGCGTTCACTGAATTGAAAAAGCCGAGCTCATGCTCGGCTTTTTTTATGCGCTGCTGCTACCAAAAAGTGTATGGCACCTGATTTTAACTTTTAAATGGCAATAGGATGTGGAAGGTGGTGCCTTTGCCAAGGTCCGACTCCACTAGAATTTCGCCACCATGCTTTTGAATCACCCCGTAGGAAATGCTCAAACCTAGGCCCGTGCCCTTACCCAAAGTTTTCGTGGTAAAGAACGGATCAAACACCTTTTCCACCGTCTCTTTGGTCATGCCCTTTCCTGAATCTGAAATTGAAATCTCAATGCGATCTTTCTCAACGGTCTTCACTCCCACTCGAATCACGCCCTCTCCATCAATGGCTTGAGCCGCATTTGAAAGAATGTTCATAAAGACCTGATTCAACTCTCCAGGATAGGCCATGATTGGTGGAACCTTTTGAAAATCCTTTTCAACCGTAATGCGATTCTTCAGCTCTCCTTTTAAAAGCTCCAAAGTTTTATTCAAACCTTCGCACACATCCATAGATTGAAGGCTAGATTCTTCCATGCGCGAAAAGTTTCTCAGTCCCACCACGATGTCTCGAGTCCGACGAGCACCATCTTCACAACTGGCAATAAGCTTCGGAAGATCTTTTTTGATAAACTCCAAATCCGCTTCTTCTTTGTACTTTTGCAAATTCTTAGGGTCAGACTCTGCTTTTTCCAAAAGCTGAATCAATTTTTCAGAATATTCCCGAAGATGGGACATGTTGCTGTAGATAAATCCGATGGGATTGTTCAACTCATGAGCCACACCTGCGACCAACTGACCTAAGCTTGCCATCTTAGCTGCATGAACCAACCGGGTCTGCGCCTCTTTGATTTCATAGTTTGCAGCTTCCAATTCCTTCACGTTCACTTGAAGCGCTTTTTGAGATTCGTAAGTGCGCCTTGAAAGCTCATTAAAGCTTTTTGCGAGAAGTCCCAGTTCGGTGGTGCTGTTCTCTGGAACCTCCACCAATCCTTTGGAATAGTCAGACTTTTCAATGGCATTCAGAACATCATAAATCGGCTTCAGCACCACTTTGGAAATCACCAAACTGAGTACTGTCAAAAGAATCACAATAAATCCCGCCACCGAATAAAAGGCCAGATTGATGTTCTTCAAGACCGCGCGGGCCGCCTCTTTGGAGGCACCTAAGCCTAAAATGATTTTTTCATCTCCCCAACTCAAAGGCTTCAGCAAAAACTTGTATGGGACTTCGCGCACATTTAAATCAAAGAAGGGCTGATCACCCTCCTTCAATTCTTTTGCAAAAGTTTCCGCCGAATAAAGAATCAAATCTTCGTGGGTGGAAGCCACGCTTTCCTTGTTGAGTTGGAAAAAGAAAATCTCTGTGTTCATGCGATTCCGCAAACTCTGCAGAAACTCCCGATCCATGGAAATGACTTCTTCCAAGTAGCCAACCACTCGCCCTTGGTTGTCCTTCACTTTCGAAAAAACCACCAAATCGATACGAACATCGGGTTTCTTTTTGTTTTTCCCTGGATCCACATGAATGTCCACAAGACCCATCGCATCTTTGTCACCCAAACGATTCAAGAAGCCTTCTGTGATCTCCACATCTCCGGATTCCAAATTGGACTTTGAACCCACTTGCCCCGAAGCCTCTTCATAAAGAGCAATCTTTAATCGTGCGTCTGCAGAGTAGAGCCACATTCTTTGTGCCAAACCGCTGATGATCCATTTTTTAAGAAGCTGACGAGCACGACCTTCGTTTCCGGTGGAAAGAAAATAAGAAAGCGTGCGATCACTGCGATGATTTTCATTTTCTCTAAAAAGAGTGCTTTCGAATTCACCCAGCATGACAGAAATTTCTCGAGCATTTCCCTTTAAACGTTGAGAGAGTTCCTGATCAATGGCTTGTTCGTATTTGATCAAAGAATAGCCGGTGATGAAAGCAAGTGGGACCACGGAAAACAACAAGAACCAAATGATTAAAACGCTTCTTAACGATTTACGGGGTCGCCTCTTTTTGCTCACTCTGTCCACTCTCCTTTGGGGCCATTTCCTCAGAGGAATTTGAACTTTCCTCTTTAGTTGGTGGAGTCACATTCGGATTCTGTTTAACCACTAGGATAATCCGAATTTTCCCTTCAGGCATTACAAGTGGATGTTCTTGGCTTGATAACCGGACTTGACCAAAGTTTGAAAGATGGTCCAAAAGGGCCTGTTTGTTCTTCTCGGGAATAGAAAAGTGAAAATATCTCTCGTCTTCATCTCTTTTCCATCCCAAAGGAACCTGACCTGCTTTTTTTCCGCCGAGAGTCTCAATTTTCAAAACTGTGGCTTCGGTGACTTTCATCAGGTCATCCACAGACAAGAAGCCTCGATAAAGTTCGCCCATTTTCTTGGCTTTTTTAACCTTGGCCACTTTTTCTTCTGAAGGTTTTTCGGAAGCTTTGTCTTCAGGTTTTCCAGATTCCTCATCTCTCGTAAAAGTTGCCTTGGCACCACTTCCAGCAAGTTTCTCACCTTGCTGGGTTTCTTGAGCCTTCATCGCACTTTCAATGTCTTTTTCCGAAAGGGCAATGGCCGCTTCCATACGAAGATCATCATCAGACATAGAGACTTGAGCCACTTCCACTTCTTGAAAGTTCAAATGCTTCCAAGGTTTGAAGAGCGAAACTCCAATCACGGCGCCAGCTAAAACCAAAGCGATGGGCAAGGTTCTCCAAAATTGAGGAGCCAATCTTTTTTCAAAGGAAACCAATTGCTGAGCCAAACTGGGATGGGGAAGGGACAATTCTTCCTTCCACTGCTCCGTCACCTCAACGGACTCAAACTCCTTCAATCGATCCAAAGAATTTTGTAAGTTCTTAAGAGCCAGTTTCAGTTCGCCGTTTTCCTCAAGAATCTTTTCAAATGCGGCTTTACGCTCGCCTTCAAGCTTTCCTTTGGCATAGTCATAGAGAAGTTCCCGAACCATAAATTGAGAAAGTTGGTCCTTTTTTTTCATTCTTGAGCCCATGCTTTCAGAACTTCTTGCGTTCGATATTCCACGGTTCCCTCAGAAACCTTTAAGCCTTCAGCAATGTCTGACAAAGGCATTCGAGAAATTTCATTCCAAACAAAAGAAACAAACTGCTCTTTGCTGACTTTCTGACTGAGTTTTTTAAGGTCAGAGCGCAGCTCTTCCGAAGGCAACGAGGTTAAACCCAATGGCCGTCGGGCTCCAAAAGTCTTTCGAGGGGAATCGTAAAAAACCTTCGTGGCTTCTTCCACCACCAAGGGCTGCAATCGGGGCAATTCTTTTTTGTGTTGAGCTTTGCGTGCAGAACTCAGTGCAGATTCACAACAAGAATACACGCGATTTTCATCATCTAAAGTGACTAAAAAGAAAAGAAGACAAGAACGGATGATTGAATCATCCATTCATCAATCCACTGCAAGCTGCTTGAGAAGATCCATGTTATCGAGCATCCGCCCCGAACCAATCACCACACAAGACAAAGGATCTTCGGCAATGGTCACAGGAAGACCGGTTCTCTCGCGAAGAAGAATGTCCAAATTGGCAAGCAAAGCGCCCCCACCGGTCAATACGATTCCATTGTCCACAATGTCCGAAGCCAGTTCAGGGGGAGTTTTTTCAAGCGCAGTTCGAACCGCATCAACCACTTCACTCAATGGATCCATCAAAGCATCGTTCACTTGAGAAGATGTGATTTCAATGGTCTTTGGCGCACCAGCAACCAAATCTCTTCCTTTGATTTCCATAGAGCGCTCTTCCTCAAAAGGATAAGCATTTCCAATTTGAATTTTGATGTTTTCTGCCGTTCTTTCTCCAATCAATAAGTTGAACTGACGACGAACATAGTGAGCAATGGCCTCATCAAACTTGTCCCCAGCAACTTTAATGGACTTACAGTAAACAATTCCACCCAAAGAAATCACCGCAACACCGGTGGTTCCTCCACCCATGTCCACAACCATGCTTCCTGTGGGCTCCGTGATGGGAAGACCGGCTCCAACAGCCGCAGCCATGGGCTCTTCCACCAAATAAACTTCTCGAGCTCCTGCAGAGTGAGCAGACTCTTTCACCGCTCGCTTTTCCACCTGAGTGATTCCGTATGGAACACAAATAATAATTCGAGGACGAATAAAACTTTTCTTTTGTCCGGTGGACTTGGAAATGAAGTACTTCAACATGGAAGAGGTCACTTCAAAGTCAGCGATCACACCGTCTTTGATGGGCCGGATGGCATAAATGCTTCCCGGTGTTCGCCCCAACATGTCTTTGGCTTCTTTACCAACGGCCAAGACCTTGTTTCCTCGAGCACCCTTTTGCACTGCCACCACGGAAGGTTCATCCAAGATAATTCCACGTCCTTTGGCGAAAACCAGGGTGTTGGCGGTTCCCAGATCAATGGCAATATCGTTTGAAAAGTAATCACTGACTTTATCTAAAAATGACATAATTCCGATAGTCTAGGCAGCTGCAAGGTGGGAGTCAATCGCGCCAAGAAAGCTCATAGGAAATCTGCTTTTGCAGAGCATTAACTTGGGAAGCTCTTTCGGACTCGGACCAACCCAAAATTTGCCCCATGGTCTGCGAAAGACCTTCGATAAATTCCAAACCGTGACCTTTTCTCGCTAAAAAAAGAGGCACTCTTCGAAAGTAAAAGTCCTTCAGGTTCAGACACATGGTTGTTTCCACAGCATGTCTCAACTCCAAGTCCCAAAGCTTCTCTTCAGAAGAAAGATTGCGATCCAAAAGCCCTTCGTAGCTTTCAAGAATGTGTTCAAATTCCATTCCATGGCGTTCGGCCAATCTCAAAACTTCCCGCTCCTGGAGCGCCGTTCGTCCGTTCGCCACCCACTCTAAGGCTTCACTTTTTGAGCGCTCGTAAAGACTACTGGAGCACAGGGGATTCAGTGGTTCCAAGGTCTTTGAATGCTGATAACGAACCTGATCTTCAAACTCCCAAAGATTCAAAACCCCTTCCACTGCCTGCTCTGCCATATGCCGATAGGTGGTGTACTTTCCTCCCGCCACAAAGCTGACCCCTAAAGGATTGTGGAGGATCACATGCTCTCGACTGGTGGCACTTTCCGAAGCCGAACCATCCCACACCAAGGGTCGAACTCCCGCATAGGAGGACACAATGTCAGATTCTGTAAGATTTGCTCCTGGAAAATAGCGTTGAGCCACCTTCAACAGATAGTCCACATCCTCTCTTTGAGTCCGCACTTCCCCGGGGTCTTTTGAAAAGTCCGTGTCTGTGGTTCCCACAATGGTCATTTCGTTTCGAGGAATGGCAAAGACGATGCGCTTTTCAGCGGCCATGACCACTGCGTCTTCCAAATGCAGACGGCCGCGCTCAAAGACCAAGTGAACCCCTTTGGAAGGCCTCATGATTTCTTGCCATTTTGGCAAAAGAGCCTGTCCTAAAAGATCCGTCCATGGCCCCACACAGCTCACAACATGTCTTGCGGAAATGGAAAATTGCTCTCCGCTCAGGTGATCCGTACAGTTCAATCCAACGATCTGGTTGGCTTCAGAAACGGGCCCGTTCGCACTTACAAAATTCGCAATGGTGGCTCCATGATCCGCCGCAGACCGCAAAGTTTCATGAACCAGACGATCATCATCCATGTAGGCATCATAATAGGTAAATCCACCCATCAACTCTTTGTCTTGAAGCAAAGGGTATTCTTGAAGAAGTTCTTTGGTGGAAAAGGACTGATGAAGCTCCGGTGCATCGTACATGGAAAGAAAGTCATAGGCCATCATTCCAAGTTTTAGAAGTTGGGGCTTCACCCGACCACTTTCATAAAGAGGAATTGCAAATTTTAAAGGGTGAACCAAGTTAGGGGCCAATTCGAACAGCCGTTGCCGCTCCGAAAGTGCTTCAAAGACCAGCCCAAATTCATACTGTTCCAAATACCGAATGCCCCCGTGAACCAACTTGCTGGATCGGGAACTGGTTCCCGAAGCAAAATCATTGGCCTCCACGAGTCCCACATTCATGCCTCGAGAGGCTGCATCTCTCGCCACTCCGGCTCCGGTGATTCCGCCGCCTACAATCAAAAGATCAAAGTTTTTGGATTTGAGGGTTTTTAGGTTTTGCGAGCGCGAAAGGGCCGAAAGATTAGACATGATATTCCTATTTCATCTTCGAAGTTTTTAGAGTCAACAATCCATCTTGAACTGCAGTTGAAAAAGGAGACTCTTCAAAAGCTTGAGCGAAGGGTTTGTGACTTTCAACCACAACCGCTTGGATGTGTTTGTCTCGGGCCCACCGGTAAACCACCTCCACCAACTTCTGCGCGGATTCCGGAGTTTGCGCCGAAAACCACTCCACCCAAAGAGTCTGAGTCAAACCTCGAAAGAAGAGAAGGGGTTGAATCAAAGAGTAGGCCACCAGCTTTTCGTCCTTTTGGATTCCAAAACTCCAGCCTTGGGGGAGATAGTGATCCAAGGCTTCTGCCCTCCAACGGGCATCCCAGGTGGACATTTCCTGTTCCATGGTGGGTGACGGACCCAATTTTGCTTTTTCAAGAGCCCGAATGGCTTCTTTATGAGAGGGGCTAAGAACAATCATTTCTTCCATGAGGGGCAATGTAGCGGAAATTTAAGGCCAAGGAAACTGCCCATATCTTTGAGAATTCTAAAATCTTTTCACAGGCTTGGGATCTTTGTTGATACCTTGCGTCGCCCTCCCTATTTTTAAGGTTCTTCAAAAGGAGGCCCCGTGCGATTCCCGTTTCAAAAATTTGCATCCCTTGTTCTTGTTCTGTCTTCGGTGACCCTTGGCCATATCGTCTTGGCAGATGATTTCTCCGTTCCCGAAGCTTGCGCCCGCTTGCTTGCCGTGTTGGACGACACTCGCACCCAAGAATTAGAAATCAACCCAGCTCCTAAGGAAGGATCTGCGGAAGAAAAGTTTTTGAACTTTTACAAAGAGAAGATCTTTCCGGTTCATCAAAATTTTCGCCGCGTAGGTGCAACTTACAGTGTTTATCATCAAATGATCGATGCCGGTTTTTATGAATCCAAAGAGCAACGTGAAGAGTGGACTCAAAAAAAAGATGAAGCCTACAACGAGTACATTTCCTATATGACCAACCCTCAGTGGGAAGCCGATCAACTCAAATGGGGAGATCTTGCCGAAGGACTTTCTGGAGAGCTCGCTGCTGTTGCAAGAAAGAACAAAAAATCTCTAAAGTTTGAACAGTTCTCCGAAGATATGAAGCCCCTTCTCCAAGAAGAACAGACCCTCGACAACAAAGTTGATGAAAACGCAAACGAATCCCCAAAGAAAACTGTCTTTCAACAAAACGGCGCAAAACAATCTCAGATCTTAGCTGATTATTTCGATGGCAAAGTCTCATATGAAGAGGCCACTCAAATATATGAAAAACTGGCTCTTGATGGGTATATGTCTTATGGAAGAGATGTTTTTGAAAAGTCTCAAGCAGAACTGGATCGAATTGCTCAAATTCGCTCTGAGCTGGCCCATTCGAAGGGTTTTAAAACTTATGCTGAAATGAAGATTGCAGCTCAATCTCTTTCCCACACAGAAGAATTCCAATCGAAAGAGAAGCTGCTCCAATTTCTTACTGATATTCTGAACGACACCCAACCCCTGGCTGATCGTTATTACCAAGTTATGGCTCGTAAAAAAGGCAAAAATCTTTCAGAGGTGAAACCTTTCGAATCCAGCTTCCTTGGACTTCCCGCCTTTCTATTGATGAAGCCTTACTTTCAAAAAGAAAATTTCACCTCGCTTTGGCGTCAAACCATGATGGAAAGTGGGTTTCCCAAAAAAGTTTTGGACCAAATTATTGTGGATGGATTTCCTCGAGAAAAGAAAAACAGCCATGCTTACATGAATCCAGTTCTTGTCCCCTATCCGAAAATTTTGAAAATCAATGGAACGACTCTAGCGGCAGAAAAACTTTCAGAAAAATCGTGGAGTTCTGCTCTCATTTATATTTTGCAAAACTATGATGATGATGGATTGGGCGACCTCCGCACCGCCTTTCACGAAGGGGGACACGGTCTCGATTTCAGTTACCAACGTGATGACCTTGGCTATTCTTCGGCATACGGATATGCAGAGACCCACTCTACAACCATGGAAAGCTTCATCGTAGATAAAGAGTTCTTAATGGCACATGGCCAAACAAGAGAGGGTAAGTCCATTCCTGAAGATGTGGTCGACACATTTATCGATCGCTCTTCTATTGGGGATTTTCTAAGTCTTCGGTCAAATGTTGAAAGTGCTATTTTTGATATTTTGCTTTGGGATTACGACTATTCCAAAGGTGGCAAGACTTTCTCGCAGAGAGCCCTAGAGTTGGCTCGAGAAATGAGACGAAAGTACTCTCCATTTCAATGGCCTGAAGAATACACGCAAAAAGGATTCGAACCTGGGCATAGCTATTTTATTACCGGTCACTTTCGATCTGGCAGTGTAAGATACTTTGGATACGTCTTAGCTGAAGTTTCTGCAGCCATCATGACAGATTCATTGCTCGACCAATTGGAAGAAAAGACAGGACGAAGAACATTGTACAAACAACCAGGATTGGCAAAACTTCTCTCAGACGGAATTTATAAGCAGGGCTTTAAGGTTCCCTTTCCGAAGTCCGTAGAGAAATTTGCCGGGGTAAAGTTCTCGCCTAAGAGCTTTACTGAAAACCTCAAGTCCCGACTCTCAAGATTTCTAGATCGTCTGGAAAGCGAATAATTGATTCCTCGCCAAAACTTCAAGTCCCAGGTTGCGAAACAGCACCTGGGATTTTTTTTGCTCTCGAGGCGCAAAGCTCTGTGTTAAAGGGTGTTCTTTGCAAGCACTTGGGCGATAACAGGTCATTATGCATATCAAAAACCAAAATGACCTAAATATCCTGTTGGACAAGATCTCAACCTCTCTTCCCAAAGATCAAAAGGCGGTCGCCGCTTTTGATGCGGACGGAACCCTTTGGGACATCGATATGGGAGAAAATTTCTTTCAGTATGTAATTGATAACAAGTTGGTGCCATTGCCTGCAGATCCTTGGAAGCATTACCGGAACATGCAGGTGGAAGTGTCTAAAGAAGCGGCTTACATCTGGTTGGCGCAAATCTTTGAAGGAGTGGAAGTTCCTCAAGTTCAACAGTGGGCAAAAGAGGCTGTGGAGTCTGTTCAGCCCGTCCCGGTTTTTGATTTCCAAAAGAAGTTGATACAACACCTTTTGAGTTTGAATGTAGATGTTTACATTGTGACCGCATCCATCAAATGGGCTGTGGAACCCGCCGCCTCTTTGGTGGGCCTCACCCCCGAAAAGGTTTTGGGCATTGAAGTTCAAACTCCAGGGGGCCTCGTGGGCTTGGAGCAAAAGGGGATTTTGACTTACAAGGCCGGTAAGGCCGAACGGATTGTGGAAGAGTCTGGAGTAAGGCCTTTCTTTAGCGCTGGCAACACCGAGGGCGACTACGATCTTTTAATGTCAGCGACGGATTTGCGTTTTGTGATCTGCAACACAGACAAAGACCACGAAAACCACCCCACCGAATCCAAAATGATTGAACTGGCCAAAAAAGAAGGCTGGTTTTATCACCTCAAATACGAATAAGTTGTACCTGTCACAAAAGCGAAATTTGGTGCCCAAGAACGTCTTTTCAAGGAGCACCCCTTCGCTCTTAAAACCCATTAACAAATTTTTAGGGGACCCAGATTTTCAGTGACCCCTGCCGAGGCCTTGCTTAATTTTAAGCACGCATGAAGAGCCTGATATTTTACTTCTTTTTGGTGTTCCACGCCGCACCCATCTGCTGGGCCACGAACTCGAGCGAGACCTCCTGCACAGAGGCCTTATCCACCGCGAAGCGCATTGAAATTCGAGATCGATTGACCCAAGTTTTTGAACCTATAGGGCTTCACGTGAAGAAGCTCAAAGACACTTCCGAGGCTGAAATATTAAAATGGTTTGCGGCCCGACCTCGCATCCAGGAAGAAGCCGAATTTCTTTTTCGCTCTGAAATTTACGGCGGCAATCCACCCTTTACCACGCTGACCGGAGTGCATGAGTTTCAATTCCACGGTCAATTCCTTATGGATGGATCCGTTTTGGTTTCAGGATTTTCGGCCTCTTTCTATGCCGGCAGCTCATTTGAAAACATCCCCCTGCTAACAAAAGTCATATTGGCCTTAAAGTTTATGGGTCATCACACACGGCCGGCACTTTTCGGAGAACTTTCTGAAGAGGATCGCAATCTTTTAAAGAATCACAGCTTTACCAAGTTAGACCTGGTCAATGCCATGGAGTTTGCCTACCTCTCTTACGTCCATGGAATTTCCCTGCTGTCCAATGACCGTCCCGAAGAATCTTCAGATGAAGAGTGGCTAAAAATTCTTTTGCTGCCTCAAGAGGGTGAGTCTTTAAGCCTCCTTGAAAAGTTGTCGATCATTTTAAAACCCGAAGTCTTGGGCTTTAACTCCATGAATGGATTGTACGTTCCCCACCCTTTGGAGCTTCATGATGGGAAATGGACTTTTTCTCAAGATTTCAAAACCTTCTTTCGCGAGAGCCAAGAGAAGTGGAGAATTTCGAAAGCCAATTCCACGCGCCCCGGATATGAGCTGGGCACCGGTTGTCCTGCAGCCTTTTGTCACAGTGAAGAACAATCCTCTTTGAGGACCATCAGCGAAGTTTTGTTCCATGTTTTCAAAGTGGTGGACCAGAATTTTTCTACAATTCGACCTTAAATAATTTTCAGCCTCAGCGCTCTGGATCCACCTCTTCCCTCTTCACATCCTCTTCTAAAATGGACCCGATGAGGAGGTTGACCACGGACAGTTCAGCCCTTTAACTTTCGAAATCTATGATTGGAAAACAGATCTTTTCAAGATGTCTTTTGAACCTCTTTTTAATCTTTGGTTCAATCCCACTTTCAGCTTTCGCCGATACAGAGTTTCCAAGTTTCTGCTCCCGACTACTGTCTACTCCTGAAAAGATCGAAGTTCGAGGAAAACTCACAAAAATTTTTGAACCCATTGGAAAACACTTGGAAGCCTCCAAAGAATCCTCTGAAAAAGAGATCTTGGAGTGGTTTCAAGATCATCCCGAATCCATCATTTATTCCAGGTTTCAACCGAGAGCCCACAAATACACAGGAAATCCTCCCATCTCAACACTAACGGGCCTTCAAGAATACCAATTTCACGGGCAGTTTTTTGAGCACAGCTTGAATGTGATTTCGGGCCATGCACACTCTTTTTACGCAAGCAGTGTTGAAAGAAGTCGATCTCTTATGACCAAAACCATTTTGTCTTTGAAATATTTGGCCAACTTTTCACGGCCGGCTCTCCCAACGATATTTTCTGCCGAAGACAGTAAAATTCTTCAAAGATACAGTTTTACCAAACTCGAAATGATCGACACCATGGAGTTTGCATTTTTCTCCTATGTCCATGCCATTTCCCTATTGTCCGTCGATCGCCCTTTAGAAATATCTGATCAGGAATGGCTTAAAATTTTATTGCTCCCTCAGCAGGATTCAAAATTCAGCTTGGTGGAACAACTTGCCGTTGTGTTTAAGCCCGCGGTCTTAGGGTATTACTCCATTTATGGAATGTATGTTCCGAAACCTTTGGATTTTAAAAATGGAAAATGGGTTTTCTCTCAAGATTTTAAAATCTTCTTTCGAGAGAGTCAGGAACACTGGAAGAAGCGCACCGAAAACAAAACCACTCTTATCCCAGGTTTTGAAATGGGAACCGGTTGCCCCGCAGCCTTTTGTGGAGACGACGAAGTCTCTTCTCTTCGAAGAATCAGTGAAGCCTTGATTCATGTCTTCAAGGTTGTGGACCAGAACCGCTCACATTTCCAAATCGAAGATTAAATCAACTATCGCTCGAGCTCCGCGACTTCCTTGGGCATTTCTGCGGTCATATTTGACGGACCCTCTTGAGTAACCAAGATGTCATCCTCAATGCGAATTCCGATCCCGCGATAAGCTTCGGGTATGCTTTCATCATCGTGAGGAAGATAAAGACCTGGCTCGATGGTCAATGCCCAACCGGCCTCCATGGCGCGAGGCTGACTTCGAACCGACAAGGTTCCTGCATCGTGGGTGTCCAAGCCCAGCAAGTGACTCACGCCGTGGGGATAGTATTTTGCGTATAAACCTTTTTCAACGACCTCATTTTTGGAAGCCTTCAAAATTCCCAAGTCCACCATCAATTGAGACAGTCCTTCGACGGTGTGCTCTTGAAGTTTGTTAAATGGCGTTCCTGGCTTGCACATTTCAATCAGCTCTTTTTGAACTTTTAAAATGCCACTATAGAGTTCCTTTTGAGGTGTGGAGAACTTCCCGCCCACTGGATAGGTCCGCGTAATGTCTCCGCTGTAGTTCAAGTATTCTGCACCTGCGTCCGTCAGGAACAAGTCGCCCTCTTTTAAAACATCCTCATTGAAAACATAATGAAGGGTAACGGCGTTCACACCAGAGGCAAAAATTCCTCCGTAGGCTTCCCCCATAGCTCCCTGTTTCATCACGCTGTAAAGAAACAACCCGTGAAGTTCTCTTTCCGTCACTCCCGGACGTGCCGCCTTAAAAACCTCCTGATGGGCCAAGGCAGAAATGGAGCAGGCTTTCTTCAAAGCTTCCACTTCTGCTTCGCTTTTATGAATGCGAAGTTCACCTAAAAGAGTGTAAGCGTCTTCCACAGGAGGAAAGCCTGGATTGGAACGACGGTTCAGATGAGCAACGCCCTTTAAAACTTCTGACATCTTCCGATCAAATTCGGGATTTCTAAAAAGGCTGTAGTAAACCTTGTCACAAGATCTTAAAAGTTGAGGCGCTTTCTCTTCAAAATCATCAATGATGAAGGCTTCGTCCACGCCAAAGACATCTTTCGCCGCCTGAGGACCAAATCGAAATCCATCCCAAGTTTCTCTTTCCACGTCTTTTTCGCGGACAAACAAAATGGTCTCTGGAGTTTGCCCTGGTCGAAATACCAAACAAGATCCCGGCTCATCAAAGCCCGAAAGATAGAGCAGGTTCGACTCTTGGCGGTACTTGTGTGAGGTGTCGTGGTTGCGAATGAATTCAGGCCATGCGGGAAGAACCACGGCACTCCCCGGAATCAGTGCCGCCAATCGACGTCTGCGTTCTGCATAGACTTCTTTTTTAAAAAGACTTTTTCTCATCTAGTCACCTATTCCTTAGAGCCCGTAAGCCCGAATCAATTTTTGCGCAATTTGCTCGCCCTGTTTTTCGCCCTCTGCTTCCAAGGCCTTTCGGTTTGAAAAGTCAAAAATAGAGTAACGGCGAAGGTTCAAGCTGTAGCTGTTTTTGATTCCCATTTTCGCCGCCTCTTGAGATTCCAGAATTTGCGACCAAAGAAACTCTAGATTTTTATCTTTGCGAATAAGACCTTCTCTTTGAATGCTCTCATCCAAAAGGTCGATAAACACGACAATTTCAGCTCCTTGAGCCTTTAAATGTTTTGCCATTTTAAACAGACTCGCCGGGCTGGCCGCTCTTCGAAACTCTCCGAAAAAGGGCGGCACGGGAACACAGGAATTTAAAGCATCGATTGCCGATCCGGATTTCAAAATCACACTTTGATTGCCATTGAGGCTTCGAGTGGCGCAGGAAAAATTAACCTTAGCTGAATCCAAGTTTAAATTGTTGAAGTTTTCTTTAAGAAAACTGTGGAATTTGCTGGAGGCACCACTTCCCCCAAATCCGAGAAACCCTTTGTCAAATTTCAAATTGGCTTCTTCCAATTTGTACAGCTTCCAATCCATTCCATGAATTTCTCCACTCATGGCATAACTGGCGGCGATCAAGCTGGGCCACCCCGTAGCGGCGAGGTGAGAAACATTGATTTTGTTTTTTTCGAAACTTCGAAGCAGTCCTGCCAATGCAAAACTTCGTGCTCCTCCCATTCCAAAAACCAATCCCACTTTTTTTGCCCGCTGGTTTGAAATCTGTGGCGGAAGCGTTTGAAAGTCACCATCCTCATCCTGTTCGGGATGGGTTTCAAACCCCACATCCTTAGGGGAAGTTCCAGAGTTGGTCTGATTCTGTTGAGTTCGAACCTCGGTCCTTCGTTTCATCTGCGTACAGCCGACGGAAATGAAGAGCACCGCATACAATGGCAAAATGACAATCCGTGAAAAAAATGAAGATTTCATAGGCAAATGAGAATACGCTTTTCTTTTGGGAGCTTCAATAGCATGGACAAGTTTTATTTGATCGTCACGCCCGGCCTGGAAGACCTGGCACAGAAAGAGCTTTTGCGTTGGGCTCCCCTCATAGAATCAGAAATTTCCCATGGTGGAGTCCATTTTGAGGTGCCTCGAAGAGTCGGCCTGGAACTGAATCAATGCTTAAAAATTCCCACGCGGATTTTGATGCGCCTCTCAGAATTTCGGTGCAGAGATTTTCCAAAACTGTTTAAAAAGACCTCGGAGCTTCCTTGGGAAGAGTGGATCCATCCCAACGTTCAGGTGGAAGTCGTTGCCTCCTCTTCGAAATCTCGACTCAATATCAAAAAAAGAATTCAAAGCACTGTGGAAGAAGGCTTCCTGGCCTTTCAAAAAAAGAAAAAGATTTCTGCAGGAAGCGAATCCGCAAAAATCTATGTCCGCCTCTTTGAGGACATTTGCACCCTGAGTGTGGACACCTCCGGCGAACGTCTCCACAAACGATCTTCCGTTGGAAAACATGTGGGGATCGCGCCTTTGCGCGAAACTTTGGCGGCGGCCATGCTTGAAGATCTTCTGGAAGGTCTTACGGGCAACTTCCAATTGATCGATCCTATGGTGGGAAGCGGCACTTTTTTAATGGAGGCGGCCCTAAAAAATAAACCTTTAGGAAAAGACTTTTCCTCATTGGTTTTAGCAAATTCCCAAGAGGACAGTTCCACTGAGGAATCTTTTAAAATTGAAGAACCCACCTCCCCGTGGAACCTTGAAAAACTCAAAGGTTTCGAGTTCGATCAAAAAACACTTCATGCGGCTCAACGAAATTTGGAACAAATGAATCTATCCATTCCGTTTCTTCTCCGTCGCGAAAATGTTTTTGAAATGAAACCTTTGCCAACTCCGGACGAATCACGACTGGTGGTTTGCAATCCTCCCTATGGAGAACGTATTAAAATTTCGGGATCCATCAAGTTCTACTATGAGCGGCTTTTTCAAGTGATCGATCGGAACTTCTCGCCCTTTCGGGCGTCGTTTATGCTTCCCACACAAAAAATCAAAGGGCGGCTTCAACTTCCCGAGAATTGGAAGGTCCTTCGAAAGACCAAAACCACCAACGGTGGCCTTTCGGTCACGATCTACCTGTTCGAATGTTTGCAAAATAAAAAGAACTCTTGATTCCCATCTCGGCCAGCAAGTTTAGAAGCTTTAAATTCTGAAACTTCAAAACCAAGCTCTTCAATTTTTAATTTTAAATTTTTAAGAACTTGATCTTGGACCTTGCGATCTTTAACAACCCCTGAGCGGTTCAAATTCTCTCGTCCCACCTCAAATTGAGGTTTTACAAGGGCCAACACTTCGAATTTTTTCCCATGAAACTGACACAGCTCTTCGAAAGCCGAAATTACAGAAATAAAGGAAATATCTACCACCACCAAATCCAAGTGTTGGTCCAACCAAGATTTAATTTCGGTGATCGACGCCAAATCTTGTAAGTGAATGCCTTCATAGGCTTTGATTTGTGGGTGGTTTTTCAAAGACTTATGAAGTTGATCGTGGCCCACATCAAATCCTAAGACCTCTTTGGCACCTTGCTGAAGCAGACAATCGGTAAATCCACCGGTGGATTGCCCAATGTCTAGAACGTAGCGATCTTGGACTGAAATATTAAAATCGTTTAGAGCACCCTCCAACTTCAAGCCCGCGCGAGAAACAAATCGAAGACGCTCAGAATCTAAAATTTTAAGCTCTACGTCTTCGGGAAGTTTTTGACTGGATGTGGAAACCTTTTTCCATTCTCCCTGGAAAAGATACTCGACCTCTCCGATTTCAATCAGTTCTTTGGCTTTGGTTCGAGAGGGACAAAGACCTTTTTCGGTCAGCAAAATATCGGCGCGCTTCATACTCTTTGAAGATTAAATTCTACCAAGGATTTTAATCCTGAAGTGTCTCCGGTCATTTGATCGAGGAGACCATGAGATTCTTTTGACAAAAGACGAAGCCAGTCTTTGGTTTTCTCTGGCCCCACGAGGCAGGCAAAATTCTTAGACTCCTCGCCCTCCTGGTGATCTTGAAGATCGTCGGAAATTTGGAAGGCCAAGCCCAATTTGTCGCCGAATTCTTTGCAAAGTTTTTTCTCTGAATCTGAAGCCAAACACACTTCCGCAGTTCCGCGGACGCAAATAGAAATTAAGGCTCCAGTTTTCAATTCATGAATTTTCTTGAGCAGCTCTTCAATCGGCGCTTCTTGGTTCGCAAGCATATCTAAAACTTGACCACCAACCATTCCTTGAGGACCGGCAGCCAAAGCCACAGACTTTATAAGCGTAGAAAGATGAGGATGATCTTTGTAATCATTGGCCAAGACAAAGAAGGCCAAACTTTGAAGGGCATCTCCCGCAAGCAAAGCCATATCTTCGCCATACACTTTGTGATGTGTAGGTCGACCTCGCCGTTCATCGTCATTGTCCAAACAGGGCAAATCATCATGAATCAGTGAATAGGTATGAATCATTTCGATGGCCGCGGCTAACGGATAGGCGACGGTGGGATCTTTTCCCAAAGCTTTCGCCGTAAGAATACAAAGCAGGGGTCGAAAACGCTTGCCCCCACCAAAGAGGGAGTACTCCATGCCTTCCCAAAACTTGAAAAGATCCTTGTGGGGTGGCGGGGCCTCGGTGCTGAGAACCGCAGACAAGTACTTCTCAAAAGGTTCTAAATCTGACGAGTAATCCCAAGTGTTCAAATTATTCCGCCTGGAAGTCTTCCGTCTTTGTGTTTCCGTCTTCGTCCACGTTCAAAAGAAGTTTTACCTTCTGCTCGGCCTGAGCCAGTTGAGAGTTGCACTCTCTTGAAAGCTTCACACCTTCTTCAAACATCTTGAGCGAGTCGTCCAAAGACAAATCTCCATTTTCCATTTTACCAACAATTTCTTCCAGTCGGTTGAGCTTCTTTTCGAAATCCATGTGTGACTCCTTTTAATTTAAAGTCTTAAGATGATTTTCTTTGTTTACTTTTAAAACTTCAGCGTGGAAGGCGCCCTTACCAAGAATCACTTCCACTTGATCCTTTGCTTTTAAAAACGAACTGCCTTTTACAACCTCTCCGTCTTTTTTCACAATAGAGAATCCGCGCTCCAAAACCCTCAGTGGGCTGATGGAATCCAAAACGGATGCCAATCTTGCCAAACGAGAATTTCGCAATTCAATTTGACGCCGAATTTCGGACTCCAGCTCGGAAAGGTGAATCCGAATCTGTTGATGAAGCCTCAGGATTTTCTCCCTTGGTGGAGGCAATTTCGACAGGGCCACGCGAACTTGGTTGGCCCATCTTTCGTGACGGCGCTGCCAAGCACGATCCAACCGTTGAGTCATTTCATCACAACGAAGCATCAAATCTTGAAGTCGACGCTTGGGATCCACCAAGCGCTCACTCATGTGTTTTACGGCCATTTGCTTGGTAGAAAAAGTGTGATTCCAAACTCGCCACAAACCCGCTTTAAGAGAATGAATCTTCTCCATCAATTCCATGGCATTTCGACAAACCAATTCCGCAGCCGCAGAGGGCGTAGGAGCCCTCAAGTCCGCAACAAAATCCGCAATGGTGAAATCCACTTCGTGGCCCACCGCTGAGATCACGGGAATCCGTGAACTTGCAATGGCTCGGGCCACACCTTCATCATTGAAGCCCCAAAGGTCCTCAATGGAGCCGCCACCACGACCCACGATCATCACATCCACTCCCTTAAGAAGCTGTGCCTTGCGAATGCCTTCGATCACGGACGCAGGAGCTCCTGCCCCTTGAACCAATGCAGGAATCACCGTGACTTCAAGTCCGCGAAATCGTCTTTCTAAAACATTTAAAATGTCGCGAATGGCAGCACCTGTTGGTGAAGTCACCACAGCCACATGCTTTGGAAGGCTGGGCAGAGGGCGCTTACGACTTTGCTCGAACAGACCTTCGCTTTGAAGCTTGGCTTTCAATTGCTCGAAGGCCAACTGAAGAGCTCCGGCGCCCACCGGCTCCATTTGCTCGCAAAAAATTTGATAGGTTCCCCGCGGTTCATACACGGTGATTTTTCCACGAACTAAAACTTCCATTCCGCTTTCCGGACGAAATTTCAAATTCTGATTGAAACCGCGAAACATGACCGCGTTCACCTGAGCTTTGTCATCTTTCAAACTGAAATAGTGGTGGCCCGAAGAGTGGGCTTTGAAGTTTGAAATTTCACCTTTGACCCAGATCAGTTTAAACTGGCTTTCCAGCTGACCGCGGACGGCTTTGTTCAAATCAGAAACAGAGAGAATTTGTGGCTCATTGGCCTCGTCTTTTTCCCTTTGGCTTCCATTAAAATCCATAGACATTTGTTGCATCAAAGCAATGTGGCGTGATCCCCATCTCGAGTCAATCACCCCCGCAAGGCGCCGCCTTCGACGCGGTGATTACAGATTTTGGTGCCTGGCACCTTTTTCTGTATTCAGAGCGTTAGGGATTGGAGGGACCAGAGGCCGCCGACAAAAAGGCACACCCATCCCAAGGCTTCGTGGGATTTCAGCCGTTCAAAAAAATAGGGAGGAATTTCTGGTTTGGATTTCGCCACCCACTCGGCAATGGAATTCACCACACACATGATGACGCCATATCCGAAAACAAAAAAAGGGAAAAGCAAGTCCAATTGATTCAAGGTCATTCTTTTTTTTCGGATCTTTTTCTCAAAAGTACACAGGACGAAGAGAGGTTTTTTAACTATTTGCACGAAACGGTAAGCCCCCCTCTTGTGGGGCTTCTTAGGGTTTGGTAACTTGAAAGTGTCTTGTGGGCTGATGACAAAAGTAAACCCTACAAGCCAATAGCATTGGGGACTGTCCCTGGGAATGGTGAGCAAGCTCATTTCGATTGAGAAGCCTAAAGTTCCTATAATGGTCGCCCACTTTGTGAATCATGGGTTTACTTGGATCACTCAGACCCACAAGGTATTTTTTCTGCATTCCTTTCTGACTTTTGTCTCATTTTGAGACGTTTTTCTCTCTGCCCTTAGATCAAAGCCCAAGGGCATTTATCCTTCCCTCGCGAATTTCCGAAAAGTAAGTGAAAATAAGAATTGAAAAATCGGAGTTTTGGCTTCGATCTTGCTTTTACTTATTGAAGTCCATTCAAGCACTTAAGGGGGATTTAAAGTGTTTAAGCTTCAGACAACTGCTGCAAAAACTTTTTTCAGTCTGACTTGTGTTGGAGTGGTGTTGTCACTGAGCTTTGGTGGAAATGTAATTGCGAAAGAGGAAAAAGATAAAGACAGCGCTGCACGTTGCTCCAATTCAGAAATTCAAAAAGCCTATGACATTGCTATTCGAGACAACCACTACGGTAAAAATTTAAGCGGAAAAGAAAAACAAAAACTATGGGACAAAAAACGAAAAGAATGTATCAATTCTTCCCCTGAGGGTTGTGCTGAAGATCTTAAAAAGCTGAAAGAGGCCGAAGCAAAGTTCAATGGAACCTGTCGAGCCAGTGGAATGGGAACAGGTGTCGAATGTGCAAAAAAAATCAATCAATGCGGTGAAAAAGATGCCGTGGCAGCCGGCGTAGAAGAGGACTCAGGGAAACTCTACGACACCGAAGCCATGAAAGCAGAGTTGGAAATTTGTCCCGCCATTGGCGCCAAGGGCTTAAAGGAAATGAAACAAGAGCTGAAGGACGCCAAAGAGGAAGTGGACAAAAACCAAGAAAAAGTGGACAGCGCCAAAGAAAACGCTCAGACCGCCCAATCGTCCGCCAGTGAAAGTGGGCTTGAAAAACAACAGGCCCTACAAGAGTTGGCCAAAACCTGTCGAGACACCAAAAAAGAAATCGAGCGTGGCCTTCAAGATGCTGAAAAAGAAATCTACAACCAGGTTCAACAGGTTTACTCCCAAGTTCTTAGTGTGAACGAACAGATTGCCGACGCCGAACGCACCAAAATGGAAGCCTCTCTCAAATACACAGAAGCCAAAACGAAAATTGAATTGGATTGCCACCAACAGGCCCTTACCAAGGTGAACGAAAGACGTCAGGCCATTTTGGCAAAAGTCGCTGAAGGAACTTACAATGTGGGTTCGCTCAACTCGATGATTGGATCTGCTGGAAAAAAATCACGACGAGCCGACCAAGAGTTTGCCTTTCAGGAATACAAATACTGCTTGCAAAGTGGCGTGGCCAAGAAGCAACTTTCCGCAGCGAAAGAAGCGGTGAAGATGGCGGAGGCCGCTGCGGATCAACGAAAATCTAGCCTCGTTCAACAGCGGGCTCAGCTTCAGCAGCAAATGGGAATGTTGCAAAACAACGAAGTCGCCCAACTTCGTCAACGGGCCCAAGAGGATCTGGCAGCAGCCAATCAAGATTGTGCTCAAGGCCAACAAATGGCCATGATGCAGATGATGCAGGCCCAAATGCAGGGAGCAAAGGGAGCTCAAGGCTCACAAAAAGAACTCAAAAAAGCCGAGTTGAAATTGAAAGAATCTGAAGACAACTACAAAAACATCCGTGATGCGGTTCGACTCAAAAGCCAAGCTGCCGGGGGGGCCTCTTCGGGAAAAGACTTTAGCGAAGTATTTGCAAATCTAGCGGAGTATGAAGGAAAGGCTGCGAGCTTTGTTGGCGCCTGTTGCATAGGAGACAAAGCAAAGGGATTCGAAAGAGATTGTGCCAATACCAAAAGCTTTTTGTCAGGATCTGGGAATGCTCTTGTAGATACAGCGTCGCCAAGTGCTGTGGAACACATCACAACAAATGCTGCCGCCACGGCTCAGACCGATCAAGAAATCAAAGCCAATGGAAAGCTTCCGGACTCTACTGGTGAAACAAAACCCACAGCAAAAACTCCTCCGATACCAGGCCAAAAGCCTCCTCAAATTCTTCCTAAAAAAGATGTTCCGATTCCCACGCCACGTCCTCCAGGAACTAGATAGGAAAGCTCTCCCTGCACAACACTGACTCCTTGCGGCGTGAGGCCCCCTTGCGCCCTCACAAAAATCTGGATCTTCCAGGAATAATTTAAGCTTCGCCCCACTTTCTGATACTCTCTTCCGATGTCTATGAAGAAAATTTTGATCGCACTGAGCCTACTAGTATTCGTCGGAGTGGCTGCGGTGGCAGGCCTTCTTGCCATCTTCTCCTCCAGTCTTCCCCAAATGATTCAAATCGAAGATTACAAACCCCTGGTGGTGTCCGAAGTCTTCGACCGCCATGGCGAAAAAATCGGCGAGTTCTTCCGCGAAAAGCGCATGCTGACTCCCTACGAAAAAATTCCCCCGCACTTGGTGCAAGCCTTTATCTCTGCAGAGGACGACCAGTTCTTCCAACACGAAGGCATCAACTACTTGGCCATCTTTCGCGCCTTTGTGGCAAACCTCAAGGCCGGTCGAAAAGCTCAAGGGGGATCCACCATCACTCAACAGGTGGCTCGAACGCTCCTTTTAAGTTCGGAAAAAACCTACACCCGAAAAATCAAAGAAGTGATGCTGGCTAAAAAAATGGAAAAGAACCTTTCCAAGGAAGAGATTCTTTATCTGTACTTGAACCAAATCTACTTGGGCCAAGGAGCCTATGGAGTGGGCGCGGCTGCGCGCGTTTACTTTCGCAAAAACGTTGAGGAGCTGACCGTTCCGGAAGCCGCAATTCTTGCGGGACTTCCTCAAGCACCCAGCCGTTATTCGCCCATTCACAATCCAAAATCTGCCAAAGAGCGACAACGTTATGTTCTCACTCGAATGGCCGACGTGGGATTTATCTCTCCTGAAGATGCAGAGAAGTACAAAAACGAACCGGTCAAATTGTACATCTGGAAAAACTTTAAAGAGATTGCGCCTTACTACTTAGAAACCGTCCGCCAAATGTTGGTTGAAAAGGTGGGCGAAGAAATGGTTTTGGACCGCGGAATCAAAGTTTACACCGGCTTGGATTTAAAACTTCAGAAAGCCGCCCAAGAGCAAATCGAAGCGGGTCTTCGCGCCCACGACAAGCGTCAAGGTTTTCGTGGTGTAGAAAAGAATTTGGAAGACCCCAAACAGGTGGCCGAACTTCTTTTGGAAGAGCGCAACCGATTGATGGACGATCTTTCTCCGGAACGGATTTTAAAACCCGATGGCAGCTTTGAGGAAAAACCTCCATTGAACCTGACTGGAAAAGACAAAGACGGAAAAGAGCTTCCCTCTTTGGCCTCTTACATTCCGGTGGGCACTTTGACCAAAGGGATCGTCACCAAAGTGGACGACAAGTTGGGAATGACCTATGTGCGTTTTGCGGAAAATCGCGGAATCATCGACATTGAAAGCATGGAGTGGACCCGCACTCCCGATCCTGACATCAGTTTCCGATGGGCTCCTAAAGTGACCACCCCTTCGAAAGTTTTAAAAGTGGGCGATGTGATTGAAGTTCGAATCACCGGGAAAACTTTTAAATCGGAACGTTTGGAAAAAGACGCCAAAAAATTAAAATACGATCCCAAAGAATATGAAAACTTCGCACTTCTTGAGCTTGAGCAAGAACCCTTGGCCCAAAGCTCATTGATTTCTTTCGACCAGAAATCCGGAGACGTTGTGGCCATGGTGGGTGGCGCAGACTTTTCAAAATCTCAGTTCAACCGCGCCCTGCAAGCGGTTCGACAAACTGGATCGGCCTTTAAAGCTCTCACCTATGCCACTGCTTTGGATCATGGCTACACTCCAGCAACTCCCATCATTGATGCTCCCATTGTTTACGAAGAGGAAATTGAAGAAGGCCAAGAAGACACTCAAGGGGGACCCACAGCTCCTGAAACCAAAACATGGAAGCCTAAAAATTCGGGCAACAAATTTTCAGGCGATATTTTGTTTCGCCGGGCTTTGATCAAATCTTTGAACGTTCCCACTGTAAAAATCACCGAAAAGGTGGGCGTAAACACCATTGCCACCTACGCCCGACGTCTTGGGATTTTTAGTCCGCTCAATATGGACTTCACTTTGTCTCTCGGGTCTAGCAGCGTGACTTTGTATGAAATTACTCGCGCATTCGCTGTTTTGGGACGAATGGGCAAACGGCTCTCGCCCATTTTGATTCGTAAGGTGATGAACCAAGAGGGCGAAGAGCTCAGTGGCCCCATCAACTTGGATGAACGTTTTAAAGAACAGTTGGAACCCATTGAGCAAAAATTTGAGGAAACCCGACAAGCGGTTTTAGCTTCGGAAGAAGTTCGGGCCAAAGAACCTCCTTTGTTCTTTGAAAATCCCAACCAATTGATGAAACCAGAAACCGCTTACGTCACCACCAGCATGCTTCAAGCGGTGATTGAGGAGCAAGGTGGAACCGCCCCCGCAGCTCGCGCCTTGGGCCGTCCTGCGGCCGGAAAAACCGGATCCACCAACGGCTATTTCGATGCCTGGTTTATTGGTTACACTCCCGATTATGCCACGGGCGTTTGGACGGGATTTGACGAGGAAAAAACCCTCGGAAAAAGTGAATTCGGTGGAACCGCCTCTTTGCCGGTTTGGCTGGAGTACATGAAGGCGGCCCACGATGGGCTTCCCGTAAGAAACTTTCCGGTGCCTGAAAACGTTGTTTTTGTGAACATTGATAACGAAACTGGAAAATTGGTTGGTCCTCAATCCAAAATGGTCGTAAGACAAGCCTTTATTGAAGGCACTGAACCTACGGCAGAAAAAAGCCAAGAGGAAAAGAAAGACGACGACCAAAACTTTTTCAAAGAGGATTTATCTGGATGAAGAATCTCCGCGCCTGGGGAGTCCGACAAAACAACTTAAAAGACATTGAAGTCAAAATTCCACTGGGATCTTTTACCGTGATTTGCGGACCCAGTGGATCTGGCAAATCCTCTTTGGCTTTTCAAACTCTTTATGCTGAGGGACAACGGCGCTACATCGAAAGCCTGTCCAGTTACTCTCACCAATTTTTAAACAAAGCCCCAAAACCCGATTTGGATGGAATCGAAAACATTCCCCCGGCTTTGTCCATTGAGCAAAAAAATTCCGTAAAGACTTCTCGATCCACCGTGGGAACCACCACAGAGTTGATTGATTTTATGCGCCTGCTTTTTGAAAAGCTGGGCGATGTAAAATGTCCAGATCACCATGTGACTCTTTATTCCGATTCTCCCAGTTCGGGCTCGGAGCGAGCGCTTTCTCACTTTCAAGGTCAGCGGGGATACATTCTCGCCCCTGTTCCTTCGAAGGGTCGGTTAATGAAGGGCAAAGCCCTGATGGAATTTTTAAAGACCGAAGGCTTTCGCCGCATTTATGTGCCCTCCACAAAAAAAGACAAATGGATCAAGGGCACTCATCTGATTGAAAATGAAATGGGCGAAATCAAAGACCTTGAAGATCCCAAAGTAAAAACACTTCCAGCCAAAGATTTTTTTGTCATCATTGACCGTTTGCAGTTTGATTCGGAAGAGCGTGGCCGCTTGGCAGATTCTTTGAGCTTGGCTTATGCCACCTCTTTAAAAGTCAGCAAAGAAAATCTTTTTCCCCGCGCCACTGTTTTAACCACGGAAGGAAAAATGCTTCAGTTGTCCGAGGACAATTCTTGCTCCATCTGTGGATTTCGCTTTCCACAGTTGTCCACAGCTTTGTTCTCATTCAATTCTCCGGTGGGAGCCTGTTCCGATTGCAACGGTTTTGGAAATCGTTTGGAGTTGGATCCGGAAAAGGTCATCCCCAATCCTTCTTTGAGTTTAAAGCAAGGAGCTTTGGCTCCGTTTGCCATGCCCAGTGCTCAGTATGACCGCCGAGAACTTCGTGCCTTTTGTAAAAAGAAAAAAATCGACATGGACACTCCTTGGGAAAAACTCACCAAGAAGCAACAAACCTCCATTTGGGAAGGAACCAAGGATTTTTACGGCGTCAAAGGTCTCTTTGAATACTTGGAAGAGAAGAAATACAAAATGCATGTTCGCGTTTTTCTTTCTCGCTTCAAAAGTCCTTTCACCTGTCCCACCTGCCATGGATCTCGCTTAAAACCTGAAGCTTTGCAGGTTAAAATCAAAGACAAGTCCATTGGCGATTTGGCCGCAATGACTTTGATTGATCTGTCTCGTTTTATGGACAGCCTTGAGCTGACCGAGAATCAAATGCACATTGTGAAAGAGCCTTTAAGACAGATCAAATCCCGCCTGCACTATTTGTTAGATGTGGGCGTGGGTTACCTTACCGTTGATCGCCCAACCCGAACTTTGTCTGGTGGCGAGTATCAACGTCTTCAATTGGCCCATCAATTGGGAATGGGACTTTCCCAGACTTTGTTTGTTTTGGACGAACCCACTGTAGGTCTTCATCCCAGAGACACTGAACGCCTGATTGGAGTGCTTAAAGATTTGCAAAAACTTGGAAACACCTTAGTCGTTGTGGAACACGATCACGATGTGATCCTTAACGCCAATCACGTCATAGAGATTGGTCCTGGATCAGGACATCTGGGTGGAAAAGTGATGTTTTCTGGAGACTACAAAGATTTTATTTCCGACACCGAATCTTTAACCGCCGGCTATCTGACTGGACGAAACATGAAAGCGCCTTTGCGCATTCCCCGTCCCGTGCAGTTGGACACCATCAAACACGCTTTGCGCTTGAAGGGCTGTTCAGGAAACAACCTCAAAAACATTGATGTGACCATTCCTTTAAATCGTTTGGTGACTGTGACTGGGGTGAGTGGTTCCGGAAAGTCCACTTTGGTTTCAAAGACCATCTACCCTGCCGTTGCCCGCGCGTTGAAAAAAGAATTTTTGCCGGGACTTCCTTTTGAAGATTTAAAAGGAGCCGAACAGCTCAAAGGTGTGGTTCTGATTGATCAATCCCCTGTGGGACGAACTGCGCGCAGTAACGTGCTGACCTATTTGAAAGTCTTTGATGCCATTCGAACCATTATGGCTTCGGTGGGTGAAGCTCAAAGTCGCGGCTACTCACCAGGAACATTTAGTTTGAATGTGGATGGAGGCCGATGTCCTGTGTGTAAAGGAGTTGGATTTGAAACCATCGACATGCTTTTTATGGACGATGTGGAAATTCAATGTGAAGCCTGCGATGGAAAAAAATATCGCCATGAAATTTTAGACATCACTTACCGCGGACGAAATATCGATCAAATATTGAATTTTACCGTTCAAGAAGCCATGGATTTTTTCGTCGCCTACCCCAACATCTGGCGCCCTCTTTCTGTTTTAAAAGAGGTGGGCTTGGACTATTTGCGCTTAGGTCAATCTGCCAACACCTTTAGTGGGGGCGAATCTCAGCGGATGAAGTTGGCCCGCGAGTTGATTACAGCCAAGCAACACAAAACCTTGTACATTTTTGATGAGCCCACCACGGGGCTTCATTTTCGCGAAGTTCATTTGCTGATGAAAGTTCTTCATAAATTGGTAGAGGCCGGCGGCAGCGTTCTTTTGGTGGAACACAACTTGGAAGTGATTGTCCATTCTGACTTTGTAATCGATGTGGGCCCTGAAGCTGGAGAGCGAGGCGGAGAGATCCTTTGCCAAGGCGCGCCTCAGGAGCTAATGTCTAATCCTAAAAGTCAAACCGGTCACTACCTGAAAGAATATGTGGAGACCATCTACTCTCAAAAGGACTTAAAACCCAGTGAAAGCCATCATCCAGACACTTTGGCCTGAATTTAAAAAATACAAAAGTCGAATCATTGTCGCTCTTCTGCTTGGATTGGTGATCAGCGGCGCCAAGTTTTACAATGCCCCATTGATTAAAAATTTGGAGCAGGTTTGGAGCTCCAACGACAACATTAAAATCTATCAAATTCCAATTTTGATTGCGGCCCTCTGGGTGGTCGCAGCCATCGCCCGCTACTTTCACATGTACTTGATGATTTTGACCGCAGAAGAAGTGGCTTTGAATTTGCGACGCCAACTGATGCATAAATATTTGAGTTTAAATCTGAGCTTCTTTCAAAACTTTGTTCGAGGCTCTGGCGGATTGATCAGTCGTTTGCTGAATGACATCTACATTGTTCAAACTGGGTTTCGTCGTCTTGCGGATGTGATTCGAGAGCCTTTTTTGACGATCTTAAGTTTTGGCTACTTGGTTTATATCGACTGGAAGCTCACTCTCTTTTTGATTTTGGCACTTCCGATCATTTCTACGGTTTCGCGGCGGATGGCTCGAAGCATTCGCAAGTATTCGGCCCGAAACCAAGAGGCCATGGAAGACATCACTCAAACCATCAAAGAAAGCTTGGACGGAACGCGAATTGTTCAGGCTTTTAACCTTCAGCCGGAACTGAAAAACCGTTTTGAACGGGAGGCAGACAACTACATTCAATCCCGGGAAAAAATCATTTCTCGAGAAGAGAGCACTGGACCCATTTCGGAAAGTTTGGTCGCCGTTCTTATTGCCGGAGTTTTGATTTACATTGGGTTTCGAATTCGCTCGGGCGCATGGATTGTGGGAGATTTTCTCTCTTTCTTTGCCGCGGCAATTTTCTTGAGCGATTCCGTCAAGAAAATCCAAGACAGTTATATTAAAATTCAACAGGCCTCTGTGGCCCTTGAACGACTGCGAGACATTTTGGATTCTACGGATGAAATTCATGATCCGGAATCTCCTGAAAAGTTTCCTGAAGACTGGAAAGAAATTGAATTCAAAAATGTCAGCTTCAGCTATGAAAACAAAAAAGTTTTAAACGGTGTGAATTTGACCATTTCTCGAGGAGAAAAGGTGGCTTTGGTGGGAACCAGCGGAGCTGGGAAGTCCACCATGATCAATCTTTTGCCGCGCTTTTTTGATCCCACCGATGGAGAGATTCGAATTGGTGGAGTGCCCTTGAACCACTTGAAAGTGAACGAATTGCGTTCTCATGTGGCACTGGTTACCCAGGACGTGTTCTTATTTTCGGATTCGGTCTCTCGAAACATTCAATCGGGAGATTTTTCCAAAGATGATTCCAGTGTTGAATCCGCCGCAAAGTTGGCCAATGCCCACGACTTTATTTCGAAGAACGAGCAGGGTTACGAGGCTCGGGTGGGAGACCGGGGCAGTCTGTTCTCTGGTGGCGAGAAACAGCGGATCAGCATTGCTCGCGCAATTTTTAAAGACGCTCCTATTTTGATTTTGGACGAAGCCACCAGTGCGTTGGACTCACAAAGTGAAGTCGAAGTTCAAAGAGGTCTTGATCAGCTGATGAAGGGCCGAACCGCTTTGATCATTGCTCACCGCCTGTCCACCATCCGTGACTGCGACCGCATTGTCGTGATGGACAAGGGACAGATTGTGGAAATGGGCACCCATCAGGAGCTGATGGACAAAAAAGGTGGATACTTCCAGTTTATCGAACTTCAAAGCCACCTGTAACTTTACACCCGCCCATCCCTTTGGGCCCTTTTGATATTCTTAATTCGCCTGAGGTATTTCAAAGCTACTTGCTCGCAGCTTCAGACCCGCCCATCCATGGGCCCTTTTTATATTCTTTATTCGCAAAGACATTGGCATAGTAATTTGGCTTTAGAAAGAGACCTCCAGTAAGCGTGAAGCGATTTGCCCTATAGGGCAAATACTGGTGAGCCCATGGATGGGCGGGTCTATTTCTAATAGCCAAATTGCTTTGCCATGGCCTTTGTGCAATTGAGATTTTATGAAATTTTTGGCACGGGCGAAGAAACTCAAATCTGGACTGGACCAAGTCATGGATCTTTACAGGCAATAAGTCCAGGTCCTGTAAAGTTGTTCAAATTTTCGACGATAATAATTAAGTCACTTTGTGAAAAGGAGTCGAAGATATGATCAATTGGGATGAATTTGAACACATACATGTGATTCGCAAGCTCAAACAAATTTTGGGTTCGTGGTGGAGCATTGATGTTGTTTTTACGGATGATAAAGGACGACTTCGAGGCGTTCCTGATGTCTCTAAAATCAGCAACCCCGCTGTAAAAACCTTTCTCTCAAAGGAAACTTCACTGGAAAGTTTTTCGGAAGCTGTAAACAAAGCTGTGGAAGACATTCGAAGCAGTGAACACCGTTACTCCATTCGAAAATGGGACACGGCTGGTTTCGACATTGCAGTTGTACCTATCATTATTGAAAACGACTTCATGGGTACAGTTGTGGCCATGGGATTTTTAAAAGACCGCAATCAAACGGGCCGCATTTCCGAAATTCGCGAACGTTTGGCCATCTTTGGTGCCTCTGGAGACACCATCGATAAAGCCATTTCTAAAATCTCTTTTATTGATGATCAAGACCGAGAGCATTTTGTGGAATTGGTAGATCTTGTTGCACAAGAAGTTGTGACTCTCCACCTTGAAATCACCACCCGTGAAGATCGCATTAAAGAACTGAACAAGGAATTGGGCAGCCGTTATAAATATGACAGCATGATTGGAAAATCAAAACCCATGCAAACCTTGTATTCCCTTTTGGACAAAATTCGCGGAGCGGATTCAACGGTTCTGATTCAAGGTGAAAACGGAACTGGTAAAGAATTGATTGCGAAAGCCATTCACTACAATTCTGCCCGAAAAGACCGGGCCTTTATCATTCAGAACTGTTCGGCATTTAATGACAACTTGCTCGAGTCCGAACTGTTTGGTCACGTTAAAGGATCCTTTACCGGTGCGGTTCGAGATAAAAAAGGTCTTTTTGAAATGGCCGACAAAGGAACCTTCTTCTTGGATGAGATTGGAGACACTTCGCCCACCATGCAAGTTAAACTCCTTCGCGTGCTTCAGGAAGGAACTTTTATTCCCGTAGGTGCGGTCGATGCAAAGCGAGTGGATGTTCGCATCATCGCGGCGACCAACAAGAACCTAAAAGAAATGGTCGAAGAAGGAACATTTCGAGAAGATTTGTACTACCGCCTGAACGTGATCAATATTTCTGTGCCCCCTCTTCGCGAGCGCAAAGAAGACATTCCTCTCTTGGCGGAATTCTTTCTTGCGAAGGCATTGAAGGCCCAATTGGGTGACGACGCAGAAAAGCGCACACTCACCAAGCATGCACTTGAAAAACTCTATGATTACCAATGGCCTGGAAACGTTCGAGAGCTTCAAAACGAAATGGAGCGATTGATCGTACTTTCTGGAATGGAAACCAAGATCATGGCTGAAATGCTTTCTCCAAAGATTATTGAAGGCAGCCAGTCCTCTAAGGTTCAAGGAGCTCGTGTTCATGGCAAATTGAAAGATGCTTTGGAAGACCTTGAGCGTGAAATGATCAAAGAAGGTTTGCGCCGAACCGGATGGAACAAATCCAAGCTTGCCAAAGAACTTGGAATCAGCCGTGCTGGTCTAATTATGAAAGTTGAAAAGTACGGGCTCGATAAGCGCCGTATGACGAAGTAAAATTATTTCAGAACTGATCAGAATATTCGCTTTTTAGATCTTCGAAAGCCCACCCCGAAAAGGTGGGCTTTTTCAATGATTTCAATATCTTAGCGCGCCCCTCAGAGCTTCCAGTTCCCGGCACAGACTTTGAAGTGCTAAGAGCTATACAAAATTAGAATCGACGGAGCATCATGAGTACGGAGTTGGTGAGAAGAGCAAAAGCTCTTCGTCTATGCAGTAATGTTCAAAATTCAAAAGGCCGCGATCAGGATTTAAAATTGCTGATTCAGGCCCTTGAATCTCAAACTTTAGAGATTGAATCTCTCTTAAAGCACGAATCCTTTTTAAGCCAGGCCTTGGATCCCAATGGGAATTTGATTCCTTTTAAGCCTCGCCCCTTTAAGTCACCTTCTCCCTCCAAGATGAAGGTTTTTGATCGCAGATTTTGCATCAAGACTCCCTGTTTGATTGAAGGACAGAGTTTTGAGGAGCGTAGGAAGCTGGCGTTTGAAATTCATACGAGAAGCCAAAATCACATTTTTGTCGATTCGGATTCTTTAGGTAAAAACTGGAACGGAAACGTCAGTGGATTGGACAGTTGCACCCTTTTCTTGCCGGAAATTCAGAGTCTTAATGAGGGACAACAAAGTCTTCTGGACATGAGCCTTCAAAGTGAAGATGGGCCTCTTATTGTGGGATCCACAAGGTCTACTCTTCAGGACCTGAAGCATCTTAAAGAGATCAACGGAGAATTTCTTGAGAGACTTTCCCAAGCACATTTCAGAATGCAAAGGCCTTTGAGCGAATATCTTAAAATGGGCTTCTTTAAACTCTTTCTTGAAAGCCTGGTCTAAATTTGTAAGCATTGATTCATGGAATTGAATCAAGCAGAGAAGGATTTTCTCACTCAAACTTTAGGCTCTTCAAATTTTGAATCTTTTCGATTGGCCGGTGATGCCAGCACTCGAAAGTACTATCGTATTGTAATGGATGATGAAACCTGGGCGTTAATGGCTTGGGACCCCTTTGATGAAAAAGGCGAATATCCCTTTTTGAACATCCTCAATCACTTTAAAAAATCTGGAATTTTAGTTCCAGAGGTCAAAGCCTGTGATGGCTCAAAAGGTTTAATCCTTCTTGAGGATCTTGGCGATTTGACCTTGGAGAGAAAATTTTGGGAAAACCAAGATCAGTCTTTGGTACTTCCCTTTTACAAGAAGACCATCGAGCAGTTGGCCCTGATTCACACCACAGCTTCAAAAGCCGTGGATCCCAAGCCCGTATGTCAAAAAGTTGCTTTTGATCATGAAAAATTTCTGTGGGAATTGAACTATGCAAAAACCCATTTGGTCGAAGGCTTGTGCGAGGTCAAATTGCCCGCATCCTTCGCCAAGGAACTTGACGCCTGCTTTTCAAAACTCGCCGATATTTTAGCTAAAGAGCCAAAGGTGGTCTGTCACAGAGATTATCACTCGCGAAATGTAATGCTGAAACTTGGAAAAACCTATGTGATTGATTTTCAAGATGCTCGCCTGGGTCCACGTCAATATGATTTGGTTTCCTTGCTCTATGATTCCTATGTAGATTTGGATGACAGCATTCGAAGTCTTCTTTTGGATGAGTACATTGGCCGTCTTCCAAAGACCGAACAAGATCTGTGTAGCACGGATCATTTTTCAGAGATCATGTCCCTTCAAATTGTTCAACGCTGCTTTAAAGCCTGTGGAAGTTTCGCAAGCTTTTATCAAACTCGAAAAGACACTCGCTATTTAAAATACATTGCGCCCACCCTTCACACTGTTTTTGGAGAAGCCTCTCGAGTGTCTTGGTTAAAACCATTGACTCAATTGACCACCGACGAGGGTCTTTTGGAAAGGTGCTTTGACGACCTATGCGAGCCTTAATTCTGTGTGCGGGTGAAGGTCGACGACTTCAACCCTTGACCCATGATATCGCCAAGCCTGCTGTTCCCGTGCTGAACGTTCCCATGTGGGGATACCCTTTGCAGCTTTTGGAAAGTCTGAATCTGACAGATCTTCACATCAACACCCACCATTTGCCAGACACGGTTGTGAAGAGTTTCAAACGACACCTTCATCCCAACTATCGTTTTCATGTTCATCATGAAGAAACACTTTTGGGAAGTGCCCTTCCCTTGAATCATTTCAAGATGGATGCGTTGAATTCTAGAGAACCTTTTGTGATTGCAAATGGCGATGGGGTGATTTTGACAAAAAATCCTCAAGTCCTTGAGGAGATGCTTTTGTTTCACAACGAGCGCAAAGCTCTTGCAACGGTGTTGTGCATTCCTCATCCTGGAGCTGGGAAGGATTTTTCAGGAGTCTGGCATTCGGAGTCTGGAAGATTTTTGGGTGTTGGCACATCCGCACCCTCTGAAAATGCCCTGTGTCTGCACTATGCCTCTGTGATGATTTGCTCTCCGGACATCTATTCCTATATTCATTCCCATTCGCAAAATATTTTTTTGGATGTGTTTGCAGAGGCTCTGCAAAAGAAGGAATGGATTCAGATCTTTAAATCTAAAGATGTGCGTTTTTATGAGACCGGAAATTTGAAAGATCTGGCTCAGGCACAGTTAGATTTGATGCGAGTTCTGAAAGATCATCAGTCCCAATGGAACTTGGTCGATATCATGGATCGATTCCAGCCCGGTTGGAGAAATTATCAACGGAATGATATTTTCCGCTATGAAAAATTGGATCGATTGCGATTTACCAATCCTCAACACCATATGTGTTTGATTTCTCCTGGACCTCAACCGGCACAGTCCGATGAGATTCGATTTATTGACGTTCAAGCTCCTAGCACTTTTTACCGTTGGAAACACCCTTTGCCAGATTCCATTTCTGGATTCTACATGGGTGCAATAAAGAAGGTTCTGACTTCTGATGGCCAGTTGAAAGATATCGAAGGCCTGTAGCCTTTCTGAGGAAATTCATATCCAGGCTTCTTGAATATTTTTTCCAGAATCTCAAAGCTCATTGAGCCCGACACACTCTTTCGTGGGTTCTTCTACATGTACAGCAAACTTTTCAGATTCAATTATTTCCTTGAGGTTTACTCGAGGAAGTAATTGAACCCGAAAAGTTACTTTACCGAAGAACCGCTATCCTTTGTGGAGGTTGTGGTTGGCGCAAAGCACTTGAAGATTGTTCCTTCTTTGATCGCCGCCTCGGCGAACGGGAGAAATATGATCCAATTGAAGAAAGTGGTCAGACTCACACCCGGGAAATTGACATTTGTAGTTTGCGGTCTTCAACACGTCATTTCTTAGGCGCTTGGAAATTTGACGAGGATTTTTTGATCTTGGCTCGTTAAAGTCTTCCTTGGATTTAGAAGATTTCATCTGAACACTTTCGAAAGATTTAAGTTCCTTTTCTATCAGATGTATTAGAAGACTTTCGATGTTGTACTTGTGTGACTTCAGCGCCTTTAGTTTTTCTAATTTTTGGTTTTGTTCGTGGGTCAGTTCCAATCTCAAAAGTACTTTATCTGCATGCTCCGTCTTTTTGATTTTAATGGCGGGCATAGGTTCTAAAAACATCTTCTTCGCTTCACGAGCCGACTTTTCCTCTAATGACTTTAAAATTTGACGCTTTTCTTCAACAAGTTTCTTACGAATGTGCTTAAAGGCTGTGGCCACTGTGGATAGCGTAAGAACTCCTTGATCGATTTTATTTTTAATTTCGGGAAGTTCCCGAGAAAGTCGAACGCAAGACTGTCTTTGGTAGGCTGAGGACTCAGAATAATTGAGACCTCTCACCAAATAATCGAACAAAGATGAATACCCCATTCTAAGATAATCCCTAGAATCTTCCATCTCTTGAAGTTTGGTTAAAATTTCTGAAGTGATTCGTTTTTCTTTAAGCCTTAGTGCAAGCAACTCTTTGTGAAGTTCCATGATTTTCTCCCTCTAAAGTTGAGAGAACAATATGACGGGTTTTATTTTGTGAATTTTAAGTCGTAAAATTTGATCTTTGCACATTTAAAAATTTCAACAGCATCCTTGTTGTCTTTTTCTAAAGCTCCCTAGGTCAAAGCCTCTGTGACTTTAGACAATGGCTCAGAAAGATCTTGTGGAGAGTTTAAAAAATAAATTTCGACACAAAACCCCTGTCAAAATATATTTCATAAATAAAAAAAAGACCAAAGTGCGTTCTTGTTTCGTGAAGCTTGAAACATCCTTGCCGCATTCAGTATTTAAAATTTAAGACGCAATGTTTATTAGTGTCTAAGAAGACTTGCGTCATCCAACTTGGGGATTCAGTGCCCGGATATTCCGAACCTAATTCGAACATTATCGTTTTTAGTGATCGAGCGGCGATCAAAGAAGGAACAATCTTCAGGTTCTTTGCGCCCACCACAACCTCCACAAAGGATAGCGGTTCTTCGGTAAAGTAACTTTTCGGGTTCAATTGCTTCCTCGAGTAAACCTCAAGGAAACAGGAAGTGATTTGCCCGGAGGGCAAAGACTTGTGAGCCCATGGATGGGCGTGCTTCCTCGAGGAAATAATTGAATTTGAAAAGTTTGCTGTACATGTAGAAGAACCCACGGAAGGGTGTGTCAGGTTCAATGAACTTTGAGATTCTGAGAAAGAGATTCAAAAAGCCTGGATGTGAATCGTCCGAGGGAGAAATGCGAAGAAAGCCCATGATGGCCGAAGCTGAACTACTTACCCCCGCAGTCTTTCAAGCGCTTTGTTCCGCAAACCATTTTCATTCGCGAAGAAATGCGTTCAAAAATATTTTGATTCTTTGGATTGATTTGACCACTGCTCACAAGTGCTCCCGCTAGACGACGAGATGGGTCCAAAGCTCCACCGGGAAGAAACTTCTTCAAGTCCATCCCCTTATATCCAGACACATCATCATTGCTTCCGCTTCCCCCACCATAACCAGAAAATCCGGCACTTGGATCCACATCCATTCCTGCACTGGCCGCAGAGTAGCCACCGCCTCCACGCTCTCCACTTAAAATGTCCGTATTGATGCCAGATCGCTCACCTGCATTTGCCGGCGCTGGATCTCCAAAGTTTCCATCATTTCCGCCACCAGGAATTCCACCGCCGCTTCCGCTGACCGTCCCCGATTGACTGGCCACGGGTTCAAACCCTCCGTACTTTGCGTTTTGATCCAAACCATCAATCGATCCCGTATTGAACGAAGACAAATCCGTAACCTTGCCTTCATCAAACCCTGCTTTAGGTCCTTTCACCGCGGCAACCTTTCCGCAATTGATGTCTTCGGGATTCTTTTGGCAATCCACACACATTTGAAGGTTGGCTTGAAACTGAACCGGATCGTTACAATCAATCTGTGGCTGAGTGGGCTCTTTCTTGGACGCAGTCATCATGGAGGCCAACTGATTGCAAAAATCACCGGCTCCACCGGCTTGCTGCGATTCTTTTCCTTGTTTGTTCATGCTTTCCGAATTGGCTTGCAGATTTTTACACTCTGAAATGGTGGAATCAAATTGAGTGACCGCCTGACTTAACAACTCACCATCCGCGCAAGACGACGCCTGACATTCGGTTTGTTTTTGCTTCCACTTTTGCGCAATCTCTCCACACATGGAATCACAAGTGCTTCTCTCTTTATCACAAACTTCTGCAGCGCCCGCATTTGCACCGGCTCCTGCACTTCCCATGGCACTCATCATTTGGCAAATCATCGGTAAACTTGCCGCCATGGCAGAGTTGTCATCTCCGCCTTCTCCATCGGATTTTTTTTGACTCAAATAGGCCGCAGCTCCCATCGCACCCATGGCCATCAATTGAGAAAGCTGCTGTTGGCTTTCTTCACTCATACCCGAGGCACACTGCATGGGATCTCCACAACACAGCTCTGCCTGCTTTTTTTGGTTTCCGCATTGATCCAAGTCGGCTTGCAACTCTTGTTGAAGCTGAGGGTTGCCGCCACTTCCAGGAGCGACCTCTGTGGCACCCGGAGCCGCTTGCCCGAACGCCGACAATGATCCTGTTAAAAGAAGAATGGAGAGAACAATTCTCATAGCCCCTCTTCCGTCATGCTTGCAGGAAGGCGCCCCGATTTAGAAGACTCCATAAATTGGCGACGATTTCGTTTTTTCTGGTAAGCGCGATGAACCATATCAAACAGGTTGTCACCTTTTACGCCAATGGGTTCGCCACCGACCATGACAGACTTTCCTGCCAAAAGTTTTTTACTGTCTTGGTTGGCGAAAGGACTTTTGAACTTTGGCATTTTAAAAGAACTGTAATCGGAACTTCCATAGGACCCTCCGCCGCCACCGGATCCCGATCCACCGGCAGAATCCACCGCCATGGAGGAAACACTGTACTGGCTCAATTCTTTGTTGATCTTTTTCATCACGTTGTCGGCCGCAGCTGCAGCATCCGGATCCATTCCCGCGGCAAGCATGGAACTTCCCGAATTGAATGCAGATGCAGGCTGAAAAGTCCCGTCGGGAAATGTAACTCCTTTTTCCGTCACTTTGTAACCGGCATCTTTCAACTTATTCATTCCTTCAGCAATTTGAGGATCCGTATAGGCCGCTTCTCCGCTCCCAGGAACGGCAGCTGGATTTAAAGCGTGTGATTTGTATTGGCTGGCTTTGTAAGAATCCGCAGATTGATTTGCGGCATCCCCATCATGAGCACCTTGAGCTGCGGCCAATGCGCCCATTGCACACAATTCCATTTGGCACTTCGGACAAGATGCTGCGCAGGCTGCCATTAACGCCGCGGCAGCCAACATATTCATCATTTGTCCTGCGCCTTGAGAGCTTTTTCCTTTGCTTGCAGATTGGTTCACAGAGTCACTGGTGGGAGCCGTATTGATTTCTTCGCGAACAGCTTCCGAAGCGGTAGAAACTTCTTCGGTGTTGGCATGACGTTCCGCCAAGGCATTTTGTCGAAGGCTTTGAGCGGCGGCACCTGTTAAAGCGGAATTGGATTGAGCAAAGGTCTGCCCTCCGAAAGCAATAAGAACTCCCAGAATGAGGACTTTGATTTCTTGCATAGATATGACCTCTCTCTTTTTCAAACCCACTGAAAAACTCATCGGCCATATCATTTTGAAACTTAAGACCTTCGACCAGTCTGGGTTTAAAAATTTGCCCAAGCCCGAAAGAGTGTCTCAATTTGAGACAAAATCACCAATCTTCGGGTGGAGGATTCAAAATTCCATTGGGAGACGCAGAAGGACCCCCGGCACGAATCTGGTTGGACAAAAGATAATCTCTAGAAACCAGTTTCACGGAATACCCGGTTCGGCCGCCACCAGCCACACAAGATCCAGGGTTTTTCACTTTGAAACCATCATCCGTGACTTTGCAATTTCCAAAAAAAGGAACGGCTGCACTGGCGTCATAATTGTAAGTTCCTGGTCCCGGCACCCAAGATGTTAAAAGGTGCGCCTTATCGCGAACAAAATAATAGGGTTCCGATCGTTGACGATTTGCAACTAGAGCCATTTGGTTCTGAATTGAAAATGCAGGAATGATGTTGGAGTTGCTTCCCAAATCCGATCGAACGGGGGCATCTGCCGGAATTCCTAGCCTTACTTTATTTGCTTTCAGGCGAGCCAAGTAGTTTTCAGAAAAGTTGGGTTCAATGGAATAATAGGTGATGTCGAAAAGATCCGGCGCAATGGCCGCCAATTCAAACTCTCTGATCTGGGGCGATTTGTTCGAAACCGAGTCCCAAGCCAAGATGTCATTCACGCCGCCTACAGAAAAATCGGCTTTGATATTTCGATAATAGTCATACCTCGCCTTCAAGGTGTTCAATCCTGCCAAGCTGTTCTGAGACATCTTTGATGTCATCCCCAAAGTGTCACCCGGATATCGAGAGTAATTGGGAAGCCGGCGAGTATCCTCAGACCCATTTAAATTTGTTACAGAAACCCGAGGAGGCAAAAGAGCATCAACCACTTGCCCAGAAGATTCCTGGGACCCTCGGTCCCATTTGTCTTTGTACCAAGGACCGATGCGTCCTCCAAAAGGCTTCGCAAAAGCCCTTGCCACTGTAGGTAAATTTCCCGCCACAGGAAAAAAGACCTGTCGCGGATTGGTTTGAACCTTCACTCCCACATAGGCCATGACCCATGGGTTCTTTTCCACACCCATGGAGTATTGAAAATCCCCAGGAAGAATTCCATCACTCGAAGGGTTAAACCAAGGGATCAGATCCCCACCCGACAATCCTCCCATAACGGCTTCTCTTGCTGATTGTCTAGCTGGCAAATTCTGAACCGTTTGAGGATACCCATAACAACCTTCCCGATCCTCAATATCTGTATACACTATAGTTGGGGCTATTTGGACTTCGGACAACCAACTCTGGTAGGGAACTCCACCCAAGGAATTGAACAGTTGAATGTCCACTCCCTTTTCTCGGTTAGCAAAAGTCAGATTCTTTAAAATGGTCTGACGAACCCCTTCCAAGACCGAATTCCCATCCAAATCCACAAAGTCATTTTGATGCCTGGAAAGACCTTGGGCCACTCCATACATCACCCGCTTTCGATTGCGTTGGTCGATTCGAAATGCATGAAGAATACTCGCAGAAAACCACCAATTGAAAGCTCCGTTGTTGTCACAGTCCTTGGCATACTGAGTGCGAAGTTGTTCCGCCAGAGCCGCAATTCCATGGTTAATTCCCAAGAATCCAGCGATGACTTTGACTTTCGGCAGAGGTGGAATTGCAGTTTTTTGTTCTCGACAGAGGTTCTGAATGGAGTCCGGATCTCCGCTGCTGAGTTCTGCCACCTCTTCCCAAGTGGTTCCGTCATTCATGCAGAGGGAAGGAGTGGCCGCAGGCCCATAGGAAACATCTGAAATTTCATTATTTGACACCGGATGAGTGTCCAAACCCATTGTCCCTAGGACTCTGTATCTCCAAGAAAGCAACTTCCATGACTGACGAATCATATAATTCTGATGGGCAATCACATTCAAAAGTTCCGCTTGTTTTTCTGCGGCGTAATACACACCCATATCCACGGAGTTCTGCAGATTGATTTTGTCGTGAACCACCATGGCCACATTGATGGCCATGGCGAAGAAGACAAAGAGCACGTTGAACATCAACGCCACAAAAATTGCAGATTGTCCTCGCTGATTGCGAAGTGAACTCGACCCTGGAAAACCCATAGATGTCCATATTATATGAATTCGGATTTTTTTTTGACTCCTCCTCGACTCTTTCTGAGAATAATAAGAATGAAGATCTCTAAGACGCTGATATTCCTCTTCTTTGGTCTGGCTCTTTTAACGAGCACACTTGAAGCCAAAACTTTATTTGATGGTTATTATCGAATAGATTTGAACGACAAGCATGTGGGTTACATGGTGATCGAGTATCGCTATGATGAAAAAACAAAAACATTCACACATCTCTCCTTCCTAACCACCACCACTCCCAGCGGAAAAACTCAAGAAAGCTTAAAAGCGCAGTCGAATGAGAAATTAGAACCTTTGAGCTATTCCTACACTGCCCAAGTGGGTGAAGACCTAAAGACCATTGATGCCCAATTTAAAGGTCAGATCATGAAGGTCAAAATCACAGATGGAAAGACGAAGGCTCAAAATCTCACGTTCAAAAATCCAAAGGGAAGTTTTCTTTCTTCTTTCCTCACTTACCTCATGCTTCAAAAAGGAATCTCTATTGGAACCAAATTTACATACAAAGGCATTGCCGAAGAAGATGGCAACAACTACAACGGCGAAGCTTGGGTCAAAGAAAAGACCGAATACAACAGCATTCCTTCCTACAAAATTTTGAACAAATTCAAAGGGGATGAATTTGTCAGCTTTATCAGTGAAAAGGGTGAAATCTTGGGAACCTTTGTTCCCAATCACAAACTTACCGCTCAATTGGTCTCCACCCCACCTGAAGCCACCAAGGGAATGATGGTTCCACACAAAACTCTTGAACTTTTGTTTGGAAAAGTTCCACTGGGTCGCACCAATCACTTTCATCAAAAGCCCGTGGACAAAAAAGCCAAATCCGAACCCAAAAAGGAATCCAAGTGATCAGTTACACCTTAAAAAGACTTCTGATCCTTATTCCCGTATTTATTGGCGTTGGTACACTCAGCTTCCTTTTAATTCATTTTATTCCTGGAGATCCCGTGGATTTGATCCTTGGAGATCAGGCCAGCCTAGAGGATAAGGCAAATTTAAGATCTTCCTTAAATTTGGACGCTCCCCTTTCTGCACAGTACTTAAAATTTTGGACAGATCTTGTCCAAGGGGATTTAGGCAATTCTTTGCGAAGCCACAAACCCGTGACCACTTTGATTGCCGAACGTTTCCCCGCCACATTTGAACTGGCATTCTCTGCAGTTTTAATGGCATTGCTGTTTGGACTTCCCACAGGAGCACTTGCCGGCGCAAAACCCTACTCTCCGGTGGACCTTGGAGGCTTAGGCTATGGAATTTTAGGAATCAGTCTCCCGGCCATCTTTCTTGCGCCACTTTTAATCTATTTGTTCTCAATGAAGCTGGATTGGTTTCCTGTCAGCGAACGGTCTGGATGGGACAGCCTTGTATTGCCTGCATTGAGTTTGGCCATCCCCTTAAGTGCCGTCACCTTAAGAGTCACTCGCGCGTCAATGCTCGAGGTGATTGGAGAAGATTACATCCGCACCGCTAGGTCCAAAGGTCTCGGTGAAAAAAAAAATCTACTTGGTTCATGCTCTCCGAAACGCCTTAATTCCCGTCATCACAATTGTGGGCTTACAACTGGGCGCTCTCCTTACGGGAACCGTCATCACCGAAACCATTTTTGATTGGCCCGGAATCGGAACACTTTTGCTGTCCGCCATTCAACAACGGGATTACCCCGTGGTCCAAGGTTGCGTTCTATTTATTGCCTTCATTTATGTTCTGGTGAATTTTTTGACTGATGTGGCCTACGGATTTGCGAATCCTCGCATTCGTTTGGAGGATTCTTAGCATGAGAAGTCTTCCCAAAATTTTTGTCACCGCCGGATCTCTTGTAATTGGTCTTTTGATTGCTGTGGCACTTTTTGCTCCACTTCTTGCGTCTCAATCTCCAAACACCATGAACTTGGAAAATCGATTGGTTTCTCCGTCAAAAGACCATCTGTTTGGAACGGATGAAAATGGATCGGATGTTTTTTCTAAAGTGGTCTATGGAGCAAGGGTTTCCTTGCTGGTCGCAGGATCTGTGGTTTTGATCAGTGCCTTTGTTGGATTGATCATTGGATCCATCGCAGGATTTAAAGGGGGCTGGATTGACCTTTCTTTGATGAGGGCCATTGATATCGTCTATGCCTTTCCTGGATTTCTGTTGGCCCTAAGTCTAGTTGCAGTGCTCGGCCCTTCTTTAAGAAACCTCATCATCGCAATGAGCTTAACCGGTTGGGCCAGCTTCGCCCGCTTGGTTCGCGGCGAAGTGTTGTATTTGAAAGAGAAAGAATACGTTGTGTGTTCCCGGTCTCTCGGATCTGGAGCTTTACGTCAAATCGTCTTTCACATTTGGCCAAATTTATTAGGACTCTTATTTGTTCAAGCCACTTTTGCCATGGCAGGAACCATCATTTCTGAATCCGGTTTGAGTTTTCTTGGATTGGGCGTTCCCTCGACCACTCCTTCTTGGGGCGCTTTATTAAACAGTGGGCGCCGTGTTTTATTTGATGCCCCACACGTCAGTTTGTTCCCAGGTCTTGCGATCATGACCCTCGTCTTAGGTTTTAATTTGTTGGGCGACGGCTTACGAGACCTGTTTGATCCAAGACGCCAATTGAAAGGCTAACCAAAACCCTCTATCCTTAAAGGCTTGGAGGCCCAATGCTCGAAAAAATTGGTCAGCTGCTAATCATTGGAATTGAGGGCAAGGATTTAACCGAAAAAGAAGCCGACTTCATTGTTCGCAATGACATTGGTGGAGTGATTTTATTTTCTCGAAACATCGAAAGCCCTCAGCAGGTTTTCGAACTGAATCAAAAAATTCAAAAGCTTTCTAAAAAAACTCACTCTCATGCTCCTTTCTTTATCGGCATTGATCAAGAAGGTGGTCGAGTGGCTCGCTTGAAAGAAGGATTTACTCAGTGGCCTCCTCTTTCAAAATTGGGTGAAATTGGATCCACCTCGTTGGGTTTTAAATATGCTCATTCCATGGGTGAAGAGTTGATGTCCGTTGGAATCAATTTGGATTTTGCTCCTTGCGTGGATGTTCTGACAAATCCAAAAAACCCCGTGATTGGAGATCGCTCCATCCATTCAGATCCTGAAGAAGTGGCCAAGATCGCCTCTTCTTTGGTTCGTGGTTACATCAAATCTGGAGTGATTCCCTGTGCAAAACACTTTCCCGGGCATGGCAACACTTCCGTAGATTCCCACGAAGAACTTCCCAAAGAATCCACCGATTACAAAACCTTGCAAGATCGAGAGCTGGTTCCATTTAAAAAGGTCTTTCGCTCACGCCTGGATATGGTCATGACCTCTCACATTCTGTTCGAAAATATCGATAAGGATTGGCCCGTCACTCTTTCGCAAAAATTTGTTCAAGACATTCTCCGGCAAGAATACCGTTTTCGAGGCCTGATCATCAGCGACGATTTGGATATGAAGGCATTGGCAAACCACTACGATGATAAAGAAATTCCCGTCCGCGCTTTTCAAGCTGGAGTGGATTTGCTCCTTTACTGCAATGACTTTTCCAAACCACAAATGGCTTTGGATGCGATGGCAAAAGCCTTGAAGGATGATGTCATCACCGCGCAACGGGTGGATGATTCCTATCAAAGAGTACTAGATCTCAAAAAGAAGACTTTGTCCTCCGAACCTCTTCCCGATTGGAATGAAGAGGCTTTCCAACAAATGGTCGCACACCACCAGAAACTTGCCGATGCCGTTAAATCCGGCTCCGTTCCCGCTGATCTGATTCAATCTTGAGCTTCCGGCACTCATCTTGAACTCCCCTTTCAGCGGGTGTTTAAGTTGAACGTTTTCAGGAGGATCAGATGAAACCTATTAACTCCCCAGCTCGCACATTGACCTTGGTGGGCCTTTCCATTGCCCTTCACAGTGCCCTTTTTTGGAACTTCTCTGAAAGTCTTTCATTGAAAGACTCTTACTTGAAGGTTCGCGAACAGATCTTTGGAGCTGTAGATCTCACACAAAATCAAGAAGCCGTGGAAGTCTTGCCTCAAGAGGAGGTCCTTGCGGACATCAAGCCTTCGGAGAACTTTGAATTTCACAAAGTAGAATCTGTGGTCAAAGAGGTGGATGTAAAATCCTCGAAAAAGGATTCAAAAACGTCCTCTAAAAAAGTCCTTGCCCAGAAAAATGTAAAACCAAAAAAAGAAGAATCTAAAAATATCGTCGGCGCTGCTCTTCCGGAGAAAAGCAAAACCACTTCAGATTCCTCCGAAGAAATTTCTCTTCCCAAAAACAAAGTCACCCTTGTTCCAACCGAAACCGAGAAGAGTCAAACAGAAGCACAAGCTGAAGTGACAAAAACTCCTTCAGAGTTGGCTGAGGTTGAGAACTTAGATCTTCTTTCTGAAGTGGAACAGAGCGAACCGATGAGATCCTATTTGGGGTTGAGCCAAGCTCCGGGAAACAAAGGGCCCAGATATCCCAAAGAAGCATTGACCCAAGGTCATCAAGGGCGGGTGATTTTAAATTACTTCGTCAATGAAGACGGCGGAGTTCAAGAAATTCAAGTGGCAGAAAGCTCTGGCTATGATGAATTGGACAATGAAGCCATCCGCGCCATTTCAAACTTTCGTTATTTGCCCGGCCAAAGTGGTTGGACCGAACATCCGGTGAAATTTACTTTGAAAAACAACATTCCAGACGACCTGGAAGCCGCCCATTCCAGCACCATGGAATAAAAAAAGCGAACCGATAGGTTCGCTTTTTTTTTTGGATTTCACCAAAGATCAAACTTCAGATTACTCTTTGTCTCCAAAAAGCTCTTTTTCAGATCGAGTGGTTCCTTGGTTGCGGTTTTTAGCTTTACGCTTTTTTCCCGCCTTACTTTCTTTACGTTTGCGACGAAACTCAGTGATTTTAGATGCAGATGCCATTTTCCAGTCCTCGTTTAAATTAGCAAAAGAGCTGCCTAACCTATCAAAAGGGAATTCGCAAGTCAACGCCATGCATCGTCTCGGAATCCTTAAGGTTTTGCCGAAATCCATAATCCAAGATCAGCTTCGGTCCCACAAAACTCAAGCCTCCGCCCCACTCGTTTCGGCCCTCCACCCCATTCCACAGATGGCCCAGGCGAATCATAAACATCTCTGCGGTTTTGGCCTCAAAGCTAAAGGCAAAGTCCACATTGTTTGAAGGGTTAAACCGTTCTTGCTTGGTCACATCCATCCGAATCCGGGCCATTTCGTAGGGTTTAAAATAAACTCCCAAGCCGTGAGTCAGATTTTGTCGAAGCGCCAAAGGGATGTCCTCGTTTTCATTGACGGGATTGTCCAACACATAGGCCACTCCAAAGGAGGAGTTAAATAGGTAAAGCATTCCTAAAGAACCATTCCATTGGTCCTTCAAACTTGAGCCAGGAATTTGATAGGTCAATCTTCGCGCTGAAATCCCTAAGACAAAATGAGGAGAAAGAATCTTTCCCAAAGCCCCATGCCAAAGCTCTCCGTCCGCAGCATGATCCAAACCCTCACCCGTCCGTCGAATCTTTCGGTAACTGATCACCCCATTGCTCATGTTGTTGGGTTCCGCATCCACAAGAGACGCCCCAATGATGGTTCGATGGGCGGACTCTGCGGGAGCCCCATCCATATACGTCACTTGGCCCGAACTCTCGAGCAGTCCGACAAGGGCTGGATTTAAAAATGCAGCTTCCGGAGAACTCAATCCCGCCCGTCCTGTACCACTCAAACCCAAAGAGTAAGAGCCCGCAGCAAATTGATCGGTGGCCTGACTTTGCAGACCGATAACAAACAGCAAAAATAAAACTGATTTTTTTCCAAAAGCTCTCATGGGATGAAAGCTTATTTAAGAAATGGTCTGCTGACCAGCGGAGAATTATTTTGTTTTTACACAAACGGAAACATAGTGTGGGCAACTGTCTCCAGAACAACTTCCAGAGCTGTAATCAATCGCTCCTCTGCCCGTGCGATCCCCATAACAAGATTGATTGGCAATGTGATTTTTCGCCACAATACACTGGTGAACTACGTCCACATAGAAATCTTCCACAGGAAGAACCCGACGAATGGCATCCAAAGCCAGCCGTTGAGTGTCATTGGTGTAATAGTCCACCGTCACTTCACAATTGCTCACTGTTGCCAGGTCTTCATTTCGAACCACCACAAACTGCATTGAGGATGGACAGCTCCAAGAGCCTCCCGTGGAAGGAAAACCTGAACTCAAATTCACTTCGTTCACGGTCGAAAGAACTCTTTGCTCTGCCGTTGCCCAATTCATGGGGGACTTGAATTGAATTTGGTAACCTGTTCCATAGACGTCATTCGATGCAGAAGAAGTGCTGGTGGAATCTCCTGTTACGGTCGTAGGACCTCTTGCGGTTTTGTCGTCGGGATTGTCCGTATCTGTAAATGTAAGAGCCAAGAGCGCCTGGCGATCGCGAAGCATTTTACGAATCTCTCCAACCACATTTTCCTCGGAACCATCATTAAATCTCAAACTGGAAGCCATCAATCGATCGTCCGAATCCGACGGGAAGTAATGTTTCACGTCGCCCGCCTGCATGGTGACCAGGTGATCTACGATAGGACTTGCACTCAAACTTGAAAGCATGGTTCCCAAACTGGTCCCATTTGACGGAGAACCGTTCACAACAATTGATTGAAGATTGTTGGTGTTTCTCAAAGCCAACTGCAATCGCGTGTTGGTGTTTTTAGGATTGGAGGAAAGCGCATTGGCCTTAGATTCCAAAGAATAGTATTTGGTCTCTTCCAAATAGTCCTTATTCATAGATAAACCATAACTGGGTGTATAAGCACCGGCGCGAAAGGTGAAATAGGCTCGCTTTTCATAATCGGATTTCATTCGAGAACAAGACATGTAAGAAATTGTGTCTAAAGAGGCTTTGTAAGCAAAAGGAAGCTGTTGAATGTGCGATGAAAAGCCCGTCACTCCGGTGGAGTTTTCATCGTAGGACGAACAGTTCTGAAAGAAGAACAAACTGCTCAACACTCCCAAACTCACAATATGTCTCACTTTGAGACCAAATCGCATAAGCACCTCTTGACCCAAGACCTTCGTATGAGATGTATCGGAATAATCCAGAAATCCTTCAGTTTTTTTTTGGCCTAAGGTCTAAGTCCTTGCCATCTCTCAGAAATCTGTGATTCTGTGAGAATCCATGAGTGAAACTGTCAAAAAAGCCGTCATACCCGCTGCAGGACTTGGCACTCGATTTTTGCCAGCCACGAAAAGCGTTCCGAAGGAACTCCTTCCGATCGTCGATCGACCGATCTTGCTGTACATCATCGAAGAGTGTTTGAACGCAAACATCAATGAAATTGTTTTGATCACCGGTAGGAACAAAGAAGCCATTGAAGATTTCTTTGATGTTTCCTTTGAATTGGAATGGGCTTTGGAAAAATCGGGTCGCACCGATTTGCTTGCAGATTTAAAAGCCATTCGCGATCAAGTGTGTTTGATGAGCATTCGCCAAAAAAGTGCTCTCGGACTTGGCCACGCCGTCTTGACCGCTCAACCGGCGGTGGGATCAGAACCGTTTGCAGTTCTCCTTGGAGATGAAGTGGTTTTTACGGAAAAAGGAACTCCTTCTGCCATTGCTCAGCTCAAAGACCAATTCGAAAAAAATTCTCTCAGTGTGGCATCCATTATGGAGGTCCCAAAGAACAATGTTTCCCGATACGGAATCATTGATGGTCAATTGAAAAATCAAATTTGGGATGTGACCTCAGTCATCGAAAAACCGAGCCCCAACGAAGCCCCTTCATGCATGGCTTTGACAGGAAGATACGTTTTTGATTCCTCTGTTTTTCGGTGCATTGAAAAATGCTCCCCTGGCCGCAATGGTGAAATTCAGCTGGCGGACGCAATGAATTTGTTGGCCCAAGGCGGTTCCCTTCGCGCGATGACGATTGAAGGCCAACGTTTTGATGCCGGAGACAAATTGGGGTACCTTCAAGCCAATGTGGAAGTGGCCCTTCGTCACCCAGAAGTGTCCGAAGATTTTAAAAACTTCCTGATCGAAAAAGTAAAAGGACTTTCCTAATTATGAAATTTTTAATTGCATTCCTTTTGAGTTCCACCGCTTTTGCTTACGTCTTGGAATACGACACCATCATTTCTCGAACTGCAAAAAATCACGGCGCCGGCGCCTACCACATTCAACAGGTTGTCGAATGGAAGTCCGGTGAAGGAAGTCTTTACCACGTCAATGAAGATTGGTGGGTAGACAGTGAATCCAAAATGAAACTGAATCTTCAAGGTGCTGGCCTTTTGAAAAACCAAGTGAATGGTGAAATCATCTACTCGGCCAACCGACGGAAAGTTTATGACAGTGGCGAAAAACTGACGACCACTCGTTGGCCTCAAAATTTTTCTCCGGTTTTCTTTCACTTTCGAAGTTCCGGTTGGATGAAGTCTTACCTTCACCAGATTGGGATGACCGGAGCTGAATCCCTACAAGGTCGGCCACCTTTTTCTGCCGACAGTGCACCCAAATACACGGGGCAAAATTTCGTCAATTTAAAACGCATTGGTGGAACCATCACCTACGGAATAGGAACGGCTCAAGCTCCTTACTTGTTTATTGAACAGGATCAGTTTGTCGTGACCCAAGTTTCTTTTCCTACAGGAGCCACCGTGACCGCTCACAATTACGAAGAATTTAGCGGTGGATTTTATTACCCAAAGTTGATTGTTTACAAATGGGGGAACAATGAGGTCACCGTAAATTTGAAACGGGTGACTTACTTGGGCCGCAATCCCAAACCCTCGGTCTTCCAAGGAGATTCGAAAAATCCAACCTTCCAGTGGAGCGATGAAATTCCCTTGAAAGAGTTTTACAGTTTGTTTCGATGAGCACATCTTCAACTTCGGACCGTGCCATTCAGGTTGCCGTCGAAGCACCCATTCTTGGCCCCTTAACTTATCTTTGGACCTACGAGCAATTTCCACATCCTGGCACCCAGGTGATCGCCCCATTAGGAAAGCGCAAAGTTAAAGGCGTGGTCCTCGGCATTGATGAAAATCCTTCCACAGAATTTGAATTGAAACCGGTTCTTTTGAAAGAGGAAGAAGAAGACAGCAAATTTTTCCTCCCAGAATCCCACCTGAAATGGGGCAAATGGCTTTCTGAATATTATTTGCATCCATTGGGGCAAGTGCTCAGTCAGTTTTTTCCACCTCTTAAAAAAACTTCGAACCGCAAGCGAAAAAATCAATTGTTTTGGGAAGACCCGACTCGTGAGCCCGAACAAGCTCCCACTTTGAAGTCCGAACAAGAAAATGCCGTTCAACAAATCCTCAAAAGTTCTGGATTTCAAACTCACCTTTTGTTAGGTGTCACCGGCTCGGGAAAAACAGAAGTGTATTTAAATGTCCTTGAAGAAATTCTTCGCCAAGGTAAGTCCGGTTTGGTTCTGGTTCCCGAAATTGCCCTCACTCCACAGTTGGTGGATCGATTTTCCAAACGCTTTCCGGGACAGGTTGCAGTGATTCACTCTCAATTGACAGAACGGGAAAAGACGGACCAATGGTGGAGCATGATCGACGGGCAAAGAAAAATTCTCATCGGCGCGCGATCGGCTTTGTTCTGCCCCATCCCAAACCTTGGACTTATTGTGGTGGACGAAGAACATGAGCCCTCTTTCAAACAAGAAGAAAAGCTTCGCTATCATGGCAGAGATGCCGCGGTTGTTTTGGGATCTTTTTGCAAGTGCCCCGTAATCTTAGGATCTGCGACTCCCTCCATGGAGTCTTGGGAAAATGTCCAAGAGGGAAAGTATCAACTCCACGAACTGAAAAGCCGAGCCACCGAAAGTCACATGCCGGACGTGCATATTGTTGATCTCAGAGAAGTTCGAGAACATCGGAGAGACGAACCCAGTGAACTTCCGTTTTGGCTCTCCGACACTCTTTATGAAGGCATTCAATCCACTTTGAATCGCGGTGAACAAGCGGCATTATTCTTAAACCGTCGAGGAACGGCTCAAACCAATCAATGTCCAGAATGTGGCTTTGTCAGCGAGTGTCCCAACTGTGCCGTTTCCCTGACCGTTCATCAGCGCAGCGATTTGGTTTGCCATTATTGTGGTTACACCGAAGCCCAGACAAAAAGATGTCCCTCTTGCCATGTGGGACAAATGGAACCTTTAGGTCTGGGAACTGAACTTGTGGAATCGGATCTTCTTAAACTTTTTCCTCAAGCGCGCATTGCGCGGGCGGATCGAGATGAAATTCAATCTCGTCACGAATTGGAAGATTTGATTCAACGGATGGAAAAAAACGAAATTGATATTTTGGTGGGCACCCAAATGATTGCAAAAGGATTGGATTTTCCCAAACTCACTTGCGTGGGTTTGGTCTTAGCGGATGTGGGTTTCCATTGGCCGGATTTCCGCGCCACTGAACGCAGCTATCAATTGCTCACTCAGGTGACCGGAAGAGCCGGGCGACACTCCCAAGATCCCGGACAGGTTTTCATTCAAACTTACAGCCCCAACCATCAAAGTGTTCAGGTGGCTCAGTCTCACCAGATCAAAAGTTTTTACGAATCGGAACTTGGTGAGCGCAGAGACCTTAATTATCCGCCCTTTGCTCGCATCGCTCTTTTAAAGATTCAAGGAAATGACAAAACCAAAACTCTTCAAAGCTCCCAAAGTTTAGTGAAAAGAGCTTACCAGTTGAAGTCGGCCTTTGAAGTTTTTGAATCTGTACAAGTTCTAGGACCAGCACCTGCGCCTTTGAGTCGACTTCGAGGCAAGTACCGCTATCAAGTCTTGATCAAGGCACCACAGTCGCAAGTGATTCGTGAATTTTGCCGACGCTTGATTCAAGACGACAAATGTTTGCATTCCGGGACTAAAGTTCAGGTCGATATTGATCCCCTTCACATGCTCTAGGGGATCTTCCCAACCAGGGCCTAATTTATAAAATTGGATTTACCCTCTGTCCGTGACTTCATATACAATAAGAAGCTATGGCGGATTCCCAAGGCGAAGCTTGCCCAAGATGCGGCAACATGAGCACACATTTTTACCGTGTCGACACGGCCCTTAAGGTCGCTCTTTCCAGCACGGGACAGGGGGGAGACATCCCTCAAAAAGTTTGTGAAAACTGCTACTCTAGCCTTGCGACCAATGTTTCCCAGGGAATGAAACTTCGCATGGAGCAGGAGGCGCGGGAAAAAAACAAAGTGAAAATGTGGAAGACTCGGGTCAACTTGGTCAAACACGCCCGTGTATTGATGGCCAACAAAGCCTATTCTGAAGCCGCCGTGATTTACGAAAAGTACATTCGTGTTCTTGAAATTGTTTACAATCTCAATCGGGGCGAGCTGTCTCCAAAAGTTTTTAACAATTCCCAACGCAGTAAGGAAATGACTGTGATTGCCTCTGTTTATTGGGATTTGGTACGCATTTATGACACCAGCCCCGCCTATGGTGACCGCATGGCAAAGGCCGCAGCAAAGCTTGCAGAGTTCCTTCCTTTTACGACGATTTATCCTATGGTCGTAAAAAAGGCCGAGGCCTTTTCAAAATCTGCAAAAAACCCTGCGGTAATCCGCCAGTTTTTAAAGCTGACAAAAACCTCCCGTGGCCCCTGCTTTTTGGCCACCGCCGTTTTTGAAAACGAACCTTATGCCGTGGAACTTATGGTCTTTCGAAAGTTTCGCGACCAGCACCTGCGCACCCACGTTTTAGGCAAGCAGTTCATTTGGGCCTACTACAAAATGTCTCCTCCCTTGGCAGACTGGATTCGCAGACGCCCGTTTCTTAAACAATTGCTGCGGCCAACCCTAAAAAAATTGAGTCTTCTCCTCATTAAGCACTTGAAAACCAACGAATAAATTGTTCCTTTTGAGTCTATGAAGAAAATTGCAGTTGTAGGCAGTGGCCTGACCGGCTTGTGGACCGCCCAAAACCTCAGTGAGAGCGGCTTTGACGTGACCCTTTTGGAATCCCGTGAAGTTGCTGGCGGACGCTATCGAAGGGTGCGAGAAGACTCCCCTTTTGAAACTCCAGATTTGGATTTTTTTGCCGGCGATGAAGCTCACGAAAGTTTTTTAAAGACTCTTTCTAAAAGAGTTCCTGACACCTTTGATTGGGTGATTGAACCCCACCAAGCTTTGACTCACATCCATGGAGAGTGGCGAGGATTCGTGGGATTTGGAGATGATCCTGCGACTTCAGTAGACCTCCTTTCCAAGTGGAACAGCTCCTCACAGCTGGAAATGACTCCAAAGGCCTCCAGCCTGGTTGCAAAACTTTTGGAAGATCCGCCTTTCAAAGTCCTTCTTCGGAGCGAGATCACTCACATTGAAGTTGAGAAGGAGTCTGTCACTTCCATTACCGTAAATGGCTCCACTCAAATGGCCGTGGACGAGCTGGTGTTTTGCCCGTCACCTTCGCGCCTTTTGGAACTCCTGTCCCACGAGGCTTTGAAATCCTCCACGCGATCCCGTTTGGCTCGGGCACACGGGTGGACTGGTATTTTTCTTCGTTTGGACCACTCTGAAGAGGTGTCCGAGAAGGAATCTGTGCGCTTTTTGCTTGGCACCGGAAAAGACTTAGAACCCGCTGTGGGAAGGGTTTTCAAGAATCACTCCAAATGGATGAGCTTGATCCCCATCGAAAAGGCCATGGAACCTGACTATGTGACCCACCAAATTCGGGCCATAAAACGGGTTTTGAAGCGCCACATGCCGGATCTGTTGGAAAAGACCGAGAAAGAGCACATTTTCATTCAGGACGAGGCCTATGGATCTTTGGATCTTAAATTGAAAAATCCTCAAAAATTTAATGAGATTTCGAACCTCTGGCTTGCGAACCATCGGTTCTCTCCTCTGTTGGGCTCACTTGGAGAACTTCAGACTGCAGAAGCCGTACTGGCTGAGCTTTTAGTTGCCGAGCCCCAGAGCTCTGTGTTAACTGAACAGCAACTATAACACTCACCTTTCGCAAGCTTCTGGTGCCCTCTGGGTTTCCCCTGCGAAAGGGTGGCTTAACCAGGAGGACAATTTATGCCACAAATCACCATGAAAGACATGTTGGATGCCGGAGTCCACTTTGGTCACCAGACTCAAAGATGGAATCCAAAAATGAAGCCTTACGTGTACACTGCACGAGGCGGAATCCATATCATCGATTTGCAAAAATCAGTGGTTGGAGCAAAGAACGCTGCGGAATTCGTTCACAAAATCGCTGCCCAAGGGGGTCGCTTGATTTTTGTTGGAACAAAGAAGCAAGCCGTTGAACCCATCAAAGAAGCGGCTCAAAAATCCGGTCAGTTTTACGTGACCAAAAGATGGCTCGGTGGAACCCTTACAAACTTCCAAACCATTAAATCCAGTATTGATCGCTTGAAGCGCATCGACCAAATGAGAGAAAAAGGCGAGTTGGAATACTTCTCTAAAAAAGAACGTGCTTCCATTGAAAAAGAATATGTTCGCCTTGTGGATTACTTGGACGGAATTCGCGACATGAAAGATGCTCCTTCTTGCATGTTTGTTGTGGATATCACCAAAGAACACATTGCCGTTGCTGAAGCGAAAAAATTGGGAATTCCTGTTGTTGGGATTGCAGATACAAACTCTGATCCTGGAACCATTGAGTATCCAATTCCTGGAAATGACGATGCCATTCGCTCTATTAAACTTTTTGCCAACATGGTTGCAGATGCTTTCCTTGAAGGAGCAAAAGAGTACAGCTCCAAAGCTCGTGACGAAGAACCTGCTCAAAAAGAAGCAAAACCAGCTCCTGTGAAAGCGGCTCCTGCCAAAGAAACTGAAGCTGCTGGTCCTGCCGTCGTGAAGGTCTCCAAAGCTCGAAAACTCGTTGCTGCTGGAACTGCAGACGACGTTGAAATTGCAATGGAGCTCGAAGGACAAAAAGAAGAGGACGACACCACTTCTGAAGACGAATCATCTGACAAAGAATAAGAGATTTTAAGAAAGGACATTTGAAAATGACAATCACAGCAGCGTCTGTAAAAGAGCTTCGAGAAAAAACCGGAGCCGGAATGATGGATTGTAAAAAAGCACTCCAGGAAACTTCTGGAAATTTCGATCAAGCCATTGATTGGTTGAGAACAAAAGGCCTCAGCAAAGCCGCAAAAAAAGCGGGCCGTGTGGCTGCAGAGGGCATGGTTTCTTCTTACATTCACGCCGGAGGCCGCATTGGTGTTCTTTTGGAAGTGAATTCTGAGACTGATTTCGTGGCACGCAACGAAGCCTTCCAAGAGTTCGTCAATGACATTGGAATGCACATCGCTGCTTTGGCTCCACAATTCGTAAAAATGGACGAAATTCCTGAAGAAGTTCGCCAAAGAGAAATGGACGTTTTGAAAGCAAAAGCCATTGAAGAAGGCAAAAAACCAGAATTCCTTGATAAAATTTTAGAAGGCCAAATTAAGAAATGGGCCGCTGAGATTTGTCTTATGGACCAAAAGTTTGTGAAAAATCCCGATCAAACGGTTGCAGACCGACTTCAAGAATTGATTGCTAAAATTGGCGAAAACATTGTCGTTCGTCGTTTTGCACGCTTTGAATTGGGCGAAGGCATCGAGAAAAAACAAGAAGACTTCGCTGCAGAAGTTGCTGCGGTAACAAAAGGCTAAGGACTTCGAATTGAAACCTTACAAACGCATCCTATTGAAACTCAGTGGAGAAGCCTTGGCTGGAGATGCCAGCCAAGGAATCAACGCCAAGGTCATCCAACAAATCGCTTCCGATCTTGAAGAAGGTCTTGAAAGCGGAGTTCAAATGGGAATCGTGATTGGCGGTGGGAATATCTTTCGAGGTGTTGCCGCCTCCGCTCAAGGAATGGACAGGGCCAGTTCGGACTACATGGGCATGTTGGCAACAGTCATCAATGCCCTGGCTCTTCAAGACGCTTTGGAGAAAAAAGGTCTGGCGACCCGTGTTCAAACAGCCATTGGCATGGCCGAGATTGCAGAACCTTACATTCGCAGAAAAGCCATTCGCCACCTTGAAAAAGGGCGCGTGGTGATTTTTGCTGCTGGAACGGGAAATCCCTACTTTACCACAGACACTGCTGCTTCCTTGCGGGCCATGGAAATCAACGCCGATGTGATTATGAAAGCCACAAAGGTTGATGGGATCTTTGATAAGGATCCAAAAATTCATCCGGACGCGAAACTTTATAAAGAACTTTCCTACATGGATGTCCTTTCCAAGGGTCTAAAAGTGATGGATTCCACAGCGATCAGTTTGTGCATGGACAACAAACTTCCTATCATTACGTTTAACCTCACGGAGTCTGGCAACATTGCCAAGGTGATCCGTGGTGAAAAGATCGGAACCATTGTTAAATAGTTCTCTGTTCAACGTGTTCAACAAATTTTAAGGAGACAGATATGTCATCAATTGGAGAAGAAAGTCGATCGAAGATGGAGAAAGCGATTTCTTCGTTGAAGAGTGATTTACAGAAAGTCCGCACAGGTCGTGCGCAAGTTTCTATGCTTGATGGCATTAAAGTGAACTATTACGGCACACCAACTCCAATCAACCAGGTGGCCGCCATTTCCACTCCCGATGCGAGATCTTTTTTGATCTCCCCTTGGGAAGCCTCCATTTTGAAAGAAGTGGAATCTGCCATTGTTAAAAGTGACTTGGGAATGAGCCCTCAAAATGATGGAAAAGTTATTCGTTTGAAAGTTCCTGAGTTGACTGAAGATCGACGTAAAGACTTGGTGAAAGGAGTCAAAAAAACCTGCGAAGAATCCCGCGTTGCCATTCGACAAGCTCGAAGAGAAGCCAACGACTTTTTGAAGCAACAATTAAAAGATAAAGAAATCAGTGAAGACGAACAAAAACGTCTGACCGATGAAGTTCAAAAGGTGACCGATGAGTTCATCAAAAAAGTGGATGAGCTGGCCGAGGAAAAGGAAAAAGAACTTTTGACTTTGTAGAGATTTAAAGAATTGAACTCACTCAATCATTTGGCAATCATTATGGATGGAAACGGAAGGTGGGCGCAAAAGCGTGGTCACAACCGTTTCTTTGGACATGTTCGGGGCGCAAAGGTCGCCAAGAGCGTCATTGAAGAGTGTTCTCAAATGGGCTTGCCCTACCTCACACTTTTCGCCTTTAGCACCGAAAATTGGCGCAGACCCCGAGACGAAGTTAGATTTTTAATGAAGCTTCTGAGCAAATGGCTCAATCGAGAAACTCGAAATTTGGTTCGTCAAAACATTCGGTTTCAGATCATTGGCGATATCAACCGCATTCCTGATTTCGCACGCAAACAAGTGCAAAAGGCCTTGGATGAGACTCGCGATTGCTTTGGTATGACTTTAACTTTGGCTTTGTCTTATGGCGGACGCCAAGAAATCGTCTCTGCCGTGAAGTCTCTTGCTAAAAAAGTGGCTCGCGGTGAACTTTTGCCGGAAGATATCTCTGACGAGATCTTCGCAGCAGAAATGGATAGCGCCTTTTTACCGGATCCAGATTTAATCCTTCGCACCAGCGGAGAATCTCGAATTTCAAATTTCATGCTCTGGCAATGCGCTTACAGCGAGCTGCAGTTTATCGATAAAGCTTGGCCCGATTTCAATTCAAGTGATTTGCAAAATGCGCTGGCCACCTTCCGCTCCCATGAGCGAAGATTTGGAAAAACCTCTGCTCAAGTCATTAGGCTTCATGATGCTAAAGGATAAATCCCTTGTAATTCGGATTGCATCAGCTCTTGTTGCGGCAGCCGTTATTTTGGGTATTTATTTGCTCTTTGACCAAAGAGGTTTGGTTGGCATTTGCTTGGCAGTTTCCCTCTTGGCCAGTCGTGAATTTCGATCCCTCTTATTTTTAAAATCTAAGAAGCTCCCCTTCTTGGCTTTCTACACTTTTACAAGTTTGCTACTGATTTTAAGCCTTTTCATTTTCAACTTTGATGGATTGAAAGCTTTTGGCGTATCCGCTTCCTTGTTCGCAACAGGATTGATCATTCTTGGTCGAGAAAGAGTCGAAAACGAACAACTTTTAAAAATGATTGCGCTTGGAGTTTTTGGATTGTTTTACTGCGTGCTCTGTCCTTGGATGGCAGCACAGGTGGGATTGGCTCCCCATGGTCCTCAGCATTTTTTGCTTTTGCTGTTGGTGGTGTTCTTTGGCGACACCTTTGCTTATTTTGGCGGTTATTTTTTCGGAAAAACAAAACTCAATCCCTCACTTTCTCCTAAGAAAACCGTGGAAGGCTCCATCACAGGGTTGTTTGGATCCCTGCTGGCCGCCGCAGGGTTTTGGTATTTCGCCCAGCCCGACCTATCACTAGGATTTTTGCTTTTATTTGGATTCCTTGGTGGCTGCGTGGGCCAGGCAGGAGACCTGCTGATGTCCTTGGTGAAACGGGTTTCGCAAGTGAAAGACTCCGGCCGCCTTCTTCCCGGTCACGGTGGAATCCTAGACCGCTTGGATGGCGTTCTTCTGGTTTGTCCACTTCTCTATCTCCTGGTCATTTAATCTCGCTTAGAATCTCTTCAATCTTTACGCACCGAATACAGATTTTGGTACCTGGCACCTTTTTCTGCACCCGGTGCGTTGATGGTTTTGAAGTCGAGCGACCTTGCAATGCGAGCCAGTCATAGGCAATCTTACTCTATGGACTTAATTCTTCATTACCTTCAAGAAACTCTCTCTGGAATTGGCCCTTTTGTTTTGCTTTTGGGTCTTTTGGTTTTTGTTCACGAGCTTGGACATTTCCTCGTCGCCAAATGGTGTGGCGTTCGTGTTGAAGTCTTTAGCTTGGGCTTTGGAAAAAAATTGCTCCAATACAAGCACGGAGACACCACTTACTGCATTTCCATGATCCCTCTCGGTGGATACGTAAAGATGTTTGGCGACAACTTTGCCGCCGAGGTTTCAGAAGAAGAAAAATCTCATTCTTTTATTCACAAACCCGTCAGCCAAAGAATCGCTGTGGTCCTTGCCGGACCTTTGATGAATTTGTTTTTCGCGATCTTTTTATTCACGGCCATTGGATTTATTGGTGACCGTCAACCTGCCGCCGTGGTCGGCGATATCGCATCAACGACCCAAGCCTACAAAGACGGATTCCGTCCCGGTGACAAAATTCTTTCCGTCGAGAACAAGTCCGTGGATGGATGGACTCAATTGATCGATCGAATTTCACAAAGCAACGAGAAAGAACTTTCCTTTCAAGTCCAGAGAGGCAATGAGTCGATTCAGATTTCAAGTCGACCTGAAATTTCAAAAAATGAAAACATCTTCAGCAGTCAGGAAAAGGTGCCTCAAATTGAAGGCCTAAGCTTCGAGAGCAATGCCGCATTGATTGGAGTGCCAAGTCCTCAGTCGCCTGCGGCTCTTGCTGGTCTAAAAAACTTAGACCTCATTTTAAAGGTCAACGAAAAAGACGTTTCTTCATTTCGAAGTTTTAAAACCGCAGTGATTGAGGGGCTAAAAACGGGATCTGAAGTTCAAATGGAAGTGCAAAGTTTCGCGGAAGGCAAACGAGGTCCAAAGCGAACCATAAGTTTAGCCTCCTCATCGACCGACTTTGATGCTCTTGGAATCGAGTTCGCTGAAACCTATGTGCTTAAGGTGAAAGACCCCTCGCCCGCACATAAAGCCGGGTTGAAATCTGGTGACAAGATTGTTTCGATTGATGGCAAACCTGTTTCCAATTGGACCAACATCTTAGATTCCATTAAGAACTTTGACCCCAAATCTGAAGGAAACATCTCTCTCCTGGCAATGCGAGAGGGTAAGAACATTCCACTCCAACTGGTTCCTGAAATGACTCAGCTGATGAACGAAAAGGGCCAAGAGGAAAATCGATTCACCATTGGAATTCTTTCTTCGAACTTAAATGTGGGCCCAGAAACCGTCCTTTATCGTCCAGATGGTCTTCTTGGTAAATTTTCATATGGATTGTCACAAACTTGGAAATGGACTGAATTTACCGTGATGTCCATGGTTCGACTTTTCCAAGGTGTTGTCTCTTATAAAAATATTGGCGGTGTGATCACAATAGGAAGAGTTGCAAACCATTCCTATGATGCGGGCTTGTCTGTATTTCTAAAAACCATGGCGATCATTTCAATCAATCTCTTTCTGTTAAACCTACTTCCCGTTCCCGTATTGGACGGAGGTCATTTGGTCTTCTACGGCCTAGAGGCGCTTAAGGGATCTCCTGTTTCCATGAAAAAATTGGAGATAGCCCAGCAAGTGGGACTTATGCTCCTCTTGCTATTGATGGCTTTTGCTCTCTTCAATGACGTGAGCAATCTTTTTTCCAGTCAATGGTAGAACCTAAAGGTTCAGAGGAAGATGATTTTATTTGTCGAAACTTCAGGAAAATTGGGCGGGCTGCTGCTCGCAGATCCCACCCTTCAAAAAATTTTTCAAACCCAGTGGACCGATCAGGTCTCCCACTCTGAAACCATCACTCACGAATTTGAAAAAATTATTTCTCAAGCTTCCATTGAACCCAAAGACCTTCAAAAAATTATTCTCGATGTGGGCCCGGGAAGTTTTACCGGGCTTCGCGTGGCTTTTGGTTTTGCTTTAAGTCTTTCCTACTTACTTCAAATTCCCATCTTGGAGTTTAACAGCTTGGAACTCGCAAGCCTTCAATCTTCTGCGGAACAAATTCTGGTTTCTTTCCCCGCAATCAAAGGGAATCACTATGTTGCCGCATATGAAAGGAAGAATGGCGAATTGATCGAAATCGTTTCGCCTCAATCTGCAACTGATGATGAGCTTCAAAATTTTTCCACTCAGTTTCGCTCTCACGTTTCCACATCATTGAATGCTCACTGGCCCAAAGTAGAGGACATGCTGACCTTTTACAGACAAAAGCCCAGGGTGTTCCAAGAAAAGTCATGGAATCTGGTCCATCCTCTTTATTTGAGACGATCACAAGCCGAAGAGAATTTAAGCCGCGGGCTATTAAAACCTTTGTATGATGAAAGCGAGTCCGAAGTTGAGCACAGCAACAAAGAAGAAGGTGGTGGATCTTAGAGGCCGAATAGCGCCTCAATCTACTATTATTGCTGTAGGTGCTGGTAAAGGCGGCGTTGGAAAATCATTTTTCAGTTCAAGCTTGGCATATTTTCTCGCTCAGATGGGCCATAAAACTTTGTTGGTTGATATGGATCTTGGAGCCGCGAATCTTCACACTTGGCTCGGTGAAGGTCTTCCGAGCAAAGGCATCAATGAATTCATGAAAGACACCAACCTCACAATCGGCGATGTCATCAGCCCCACAATGAAAAATAATCTTCATTTGATCTCGGGCGCTTCCGAGGGGCTTTACAATGGGGACATCTCGGACGCTGAGAAATCTCGTTTGCTTTCTGCTCTTTACAATTACCCGACTGATTACATTATCTTGGATTTAGGTGCGGGAACTCATACCTCCACTTTAGATTATTTCCTCATGGCTCAACATCACGTTGTGGTCTTTACCCCAGAGCCCTCCAGCATTGAGAATGCCTACCGGTTTATGAAAGCTGTCTTTTATCGAAAGATTCGTCGCTATGGAAGTCGCTTAGACATTGATCAACGTATTGAACACATCACTAAGAACAATCACAACATCAAGTCCCCAAGGGATCTTCTAAATACCCTCCATAAGGAATTCCCTGAGATTTCCAAAGATCTCAAAGAGGTAATGAACCAGTTACAGTTTCAAATTGTACTTAACCAAATTCGAACTGCACAGGATCGAAACTTAGGAAAGGGAATCAAATCCGTTTGCCAAAGGCACTTCGGACTGCCTTGTGAATTTTTGGGAGCCCTTAGTTACGATAATGCGGTATGGCAGTCATTACGCCAAAAAAAGCACCTTTTGGTAGCGAATCCTTACAGTCACTTGTACGCTCAAATAATGGCAATGGCCCGGAAATTGGCCGATCCATCTCAGCCAAAAAATATGGTATCGTGATTAAGGATGAGCATGTACCAAGAGGAAGAAACTTCTTTTTATGATCTCTTAGAGATCTCCCCCAGCGCTGGGCCTACGGAAATTTACGAAGCCTATCAGCGTGCTAGAGAAACCTATTCGCCCCACAGCGCTGCGATTTATTCCATGTTTACCGAAGAGGAAGCGCGTGAACTCTTAAGGCTTGTGGATGAAGCTTATTCCACATTAAGCAATCGCAGTCGGAAACGCGCCTATGACTTAAGGCTAGGTTTGCTCGACGATGAAGAATTGAAGAATGAAACACCAAATGCTTATCATTCCCATCCAAATAAATCTCCTGAAAAGCAAGACTCGCTTGTGGAGGAACGAAAGGTTGGGAGAGCCGAAGAAGGTTGGACCGGGATTGTGAAAGTTCATCGAAAGGTGGATCCACTTCCTGAAGGTCAGGAGCGAACTCGGTTTAGCACTTATACTGTCGACGCTCAATTCGAAAAAGACATTGAAGACGTGGAAGAGTGCGACGGATCTTTTCTGCAAAAAATTCGAGAATACAAAAATGTGCCTTTGCAAGAACTCAGCGAAGCCATGAAAACAAGTCGGTCCACTCTCCGAGCGCTGGAGGAAAATGAATTGGACCGCCTGCCTGTTCAGGTGTTTACTCGAGGAATCGTTGTTCAATACTGCCGAATGCTTGGTTTGGATGAACACAAAGTGGTTGCTGCCTATATGACTTATTATAAGTCACAGAAAAGTACGTGAGCGCTGAAACTTACCGATATTCAGATACTTTAACAATTGAGTCGGGGGTTTCCGGGCAACGTCTTGATCGATTCTTGCAAGATCACTTTCAAAAGACCGATCTCAAGTTTTCCAGATCGAAATGTACTCAACTGATTGAGCAAGGTTTCGTATCTGTGAACGGCCTCCCTTCAAAATCCTCTTACAAGCTCAAGACCGGAGATCAGATCTTACTGACCGTGCCCCATCCAGAGGCGAATGAGCTCAAAGCTTTAGAATTAGAAATACCCATTCTCTATGAAGATGAACATTGCCTGGTTGTTCACAAACCTGCTGGACTCGTGGTGCATCCTGCTGCAGGACATGCACAAGACACTTTGGTAAATGCCATTCTTGGAAAGATCGAAGGTTTGAAAATTGGCTTTAATGAAAAACGGCCTGGCATTGTCCATCGATTAGACAAGGACACCTCTGGAATCCTGGTTGTGGCAAAAACAGAGAGGGCCCTCGAGTCCCTTGGCCATCAATTTAAAGAAAAATCCGTCCACCGCATTTATTATGCCTTGGTTTATGGAACTCCCATAAAAGCCCAAGGTCGGATTCAAACCCACTTGGAGCGACACCCCGTTCATCGCAAGAAGTTCCACTCCGGCTCCAAGGGAAAAATCGCAATCACACATTATCAAACTTTGAAGTCCTCCCGGGGCATAAGTTTGATTCAATGCAAACTGGAAACGGGCCGAACCCATCAAATTCGAGTTCACATGAGTGAAATGGAATGCCCCATCGTTGGTGATCCCATTTATTCCACTTCAAGACGATTGAAGCCACTCAGCTCAGAATTGATCGATTGCATTCGCTCGATGAAAGGCATTGGCCTTCATGCCCGAGAATTGGGATTCCACCATCCCATCACCAATGAATTCCTTTTATTTAAAGAGAATTGGCCCGAAAACTTGACGCCCCTAGTATCCTTACTAGGATTTAAGGATGTTTAAAAAGATTTACGAGCACGATGTTTTTTTAGGGCATGAGTTCAAGACGACCAATTCCTTAGGCTTTTTTGGATCCAAAGACGCCAGTTTGGAACATCTAAAGAGGCTGTATCCTGACTTTGATTTTAGAATGTTGAAACAGATCCACAGTAACATCGTTATTGAATCCACAGACCAAATTGTCGAAGCCGATGGCCACTGGAGCCAAAACAAAAATGAAGCTCTTGTCATTCAAACTGCAGATTGCATTCCCTTATTGATTGAAACTCCCGAAAGAGTGTTTGGTCTACATGCAGGATGGAGAGGTGTAGAAAATGGAATTTTCACCAAGGCCCTTGAAAGGCTTCGCCCTTTAGAGAAGGACAAGGTCTTTGTTGTGGCTGGGCCTCATATTTTAAAACAAAGCTTTGAAGTGGGCATTGATGTTGCTGAACGGTTAGCAAAATCAGATCCTGGTGGGGATCCTTCAAAAATTATTTTCCCTCACAAAGATTCCGATAAACGATACGTAAATCTGGATCCAATCATAGAAAACCAAGGACGTTCTCTGGCTCCGAATATGAAACTGGAATTTCTATCCATCGATACGTTTTCGAGCTCTGAGCACCCCTCCTATCGTAGGAACGGAAAGAATGCGGGAAGAATGCTGAGTTTCATTGCGAAACTGCAATAGGACTTTTCAAAAATCCCATTTTTAGAGAGACTAAGAGACATGCGAACCGGAATTCAATGGATTTTAATTGGGCTACTAGCAATCACTTCTGTGGGATTCGCAGTCATTGCTTTGGTCCCCTCCTTGAGGTCTCAAGTTCAGGATCAATTTCGAACCCACCAACGAAGGGTTCTAGCCACTGTTCGCGGTCAGTTTATGCAATCTCGGGGATCTTTAAAAGCGGTAAAGATGATTGATGGAGAGGGTGTATTTATTGAATTTTTTGAGAATGGAGAAGATGGCAGCCTAAAAAAAGTGTACGAGATTCGCACCGGCCACCCATTGGATGGTCAGTTCAATTATCGGGGCCACATGTCTCGTTTGGTAGCCAGTGATGTGGATCATGATGGACTTGAGGAGCTTTTGGTTCCGACCTTTGATGAAGCCCGCCGCCCCCGCTTAAATGTGTACAAATACCAGCCATCAGTGAATGAATTTCAGGAAATTTCCTCCTCCATTCCCACTCAATAAGTGGTGCCTTGGTCGAATTTTTGCTATAAAAATCCCCATATTGGTTTGATCAAAGAAAGGTTTTCTTATCATGACACGTACTCTGTTACTTGGTGGTTCCGCAGGCTTAATCTTGAGTCTTTCGTTGGTGTCTTGTGGCGGAGGCGGCGGGTTTTCCAGAGTGGACACAGGAGATGTGGTTCAGTGCCCAGCTGCAGATTCCTACAAGCCCATCACCAGTGAAATCGAAAAAGATTCAAACGTCTCCAAAGTCAGCTGGCCTCAATCCGCTTCACCAGATCCCGTAATGGAGCCCGGTCTTTACCAATACATCAATATGGAGTTTTACTTTGTGGATAAAGCCACAAACTTCCAGTACCACATCAAAGAAAAGCCCGTTCTTAAAGAAGAAAAAGTTGCAGCTGAGGATCATCAGTACTCCGCCGTTTGCGTGAGAAATGCGCTTAATTTGAAAACCCTCGATTTGCAATTTCAATTTCCTTCGGAGGTCAATGTGGCTGCTGGGGGACAAACCACCACTCAAATGCGAACGCTTTCGATGTCTTTGAATTCAAAAGATCCTTTGGTTGGCAAAGTCAAACAGGGGGAGTCCAAAGCAACGCCTCCTTCAAAAGCCATGGAGGATCAAAACTTCTCTTCTCAGGTTTACAAGATCGTCCAATCAGACAATACCATTGTTTATCAAATGCAAATTGTTGATGAATCCGGATCTGTAAAAAAATGGATCAAAGTGGATTTTCTTAAAAAGAATTAAATCTATTTGAAATCACTTATTTAAGTTACGCCAAGATTTTCCTTCGCGAGCTTTGCGATTCAACTGAAAATCTCGAACTGCCTTTTGATGGTCTGAATAGGTGTGCGTAAAAACATGAGTCCCATCATTGCGGCTGACAAAGTAAAGATAGTCGCTTTGTGCTGGCAACATAGCAGCCTTCAAAGCCTCAGCTCCTGGATTTGCTACGGGACCCACCGGCAAAGCCTTCACTCGATAGGTATTGTAAGGGGTGCCTTTTTGAATATCGCTCTTTCGGATATTTCTTAAAGGCTCGCCATTTTCAACCCAATACCCATAAATAATTGTAGGGTCACTTTGCAAGCGCATTCCCTTTTTCAATCGATTGTGAAAAACCGAAGAAATCAAAGGTCTTTCACCAGGAGCTCCCGTCTCTTTTTCAATCACACTCGCTAAAGTTACAATCTCATGACGTTTCAAAGGTCCTTGGTAGCCCATGGAAACCTCTTCGTAGACTTTTAAAAATCGATCGGTCATGGATCGAACCATTTCTTTGAGAGTTGTAAATTTTGTGTACTGATAGGTCTCCGGAAAAAGGTAACCTTCAAGACTTGGAAATCTTTGACCAATCAATTTTTGCACCACTTCAGGATTTCGAACTTCCCTAAGAAACTCCTCTGCACGGAAGCGCCCAGTAGCTTCCAATAGATCCGCCATCTCAAAAATATTAGAACCTTCCGGAAAGGTGATTGCATATTGCTTTGATTTTCCCGAAGTCAAAATTCCTAGGAGATCTTTCAAATGGAGCCCAGATTGAATTTCGTATTCGCCCACCTTAAGTCCTTGGCTCTCCCCTTTCAGTTTCAGGTAAAGTAAGAATGCCCGAGGATTTGAGATGATGTTTTGATCGGCCAATTTTTTGGCCACCGATCGGAAGGTGGAGCCTTTGGGAACATCCAAGACTTGAGTTTCAGGAACCTGAACGGAACCCGAAGGCAAGATGACCCGTTCAAAAGCCATCTCCCAAAATAAAATTCCGACGCCCAAAAGAGCTATAAGAACAATTGCAGCATATTTCATCTTACTGAAAATCAAGTCCTGGCATCAGCTTCTCGGGAAGAGACTCATTGTAATCTTCAAGACTGGAAACCGGAACCGTGCAGTATTGAATGGCGAAATCTCCCGAAGGTCGATCATTTCCAGATTTGCCCATTCCACCAAACGGCAACTTGGAGCTGGCTCCATTGGTCGTTCGATTCCAATTCACCAAACCAACTTTAGCTTCCATCAAAGTCTTCTCATAAAGGCTTTTATTTTTAGAGAACAATGCCGTAACCAATCCAAATCCTGTGGAGTTGTTGATCACCATAGCCTCTTCAAAATCATCCACCTTAAAAACAGAAACATTTGGACCAAAAATTTCACTCTTTTGGTAAACCGACTTCGGATCAAATTTTCCGACAGCATTGATACTTGGAGTGACATAGTGGCCTTTATGAGGAAGATCTAGGCTTTTTCCTCTCATGATAGATTCCGCACCCTCACGCTTGGCAATTTCTTGGAATCGAATGTACTTTTCAACCGCCTCGGCGCTGATCAGTGGCCCCATAAAAACATCTTCCTTCCAATGACCAATTTTGATCTTTTTTGCATTTTGATAAAAACGCTCCAAGAACTGATCGTAGATTTTGGAGTGCAAGATCACTCGACTGGTGCATGAACACCGCTGACCGGAAGTCAAAAAACATCCAATTAAAGTTTCATAGAGTGCCTTGTCTAAAAGAGCATCCTCCCAAACAATTGTGGCATTCTTTCCACCCATCTCTAAAGCCAGCATTTTCCAAAAGTGGGAAATGGTGTCTTGTTTGATTTTCAATCCCACTTCGTAAGATCCAGTGAACAAGATGCCATCGATGCCATCATGTGTGGTCAGGCGTTTGCCCGTTTCTGCTTTTCCTTGAAGAAGGTTGAAAACACCTTTGGGAAATCCGGCTTCATGAATCATTTCCGCGTAGAATTGACCCACGGCTGGGGTCTTCTCTGAAGGCTTAAAAATGACGGTGTTTCCAGTAAGCAGTGCAGGAATGATATGACCATTTGCCAAATGGGCCGGGAAATTAAAGGGCCCTAGGACCGCAAAGACTCCGCGAGATTTGAAACGCACCACTCCATCCACACCAGGAAGTGCATCTTTCAAAAATTCACCTTCGATGTGTTTTAAGGAGTGTCCAATAGTCACATCAATCTTAGCCGACAGTGCTGCACTTTCGGTCTTCGCTTCCCAAAGGGGCTTTCCTGTTTCGCGGCTGATAATTTCGGCCATTTCATCCGCATGCTTTTGAAAAACCTCCTTCAACTTTAAAAGATGATTTTTTCGTTCTTCAAGGGTGGTTGCACGCCACGCCTTGTAGGCGTTATTTGCAGATTCCACAGCTTTGTCCACATGAGAAAAGAAGGCTTCAGGTTCAAAAACCAGATCACTTAAATCCGCCGGAGAGTGGACTTCCCAACTTTCCTCACCAGATTCCGGTCGAATAAACTCGGACCCGATGTAATCTCCCTTGAACTTTATGGTCTTCATAACAACTCCCTTTTTGTCCGCAACCAAATTAACATATTTTTCAATCGATCAGGAGACCAGAAGGTCCAACCTGGTCCATTATTCTTTATCAATGGGTTGATAGTTTGTAACCGCGACTTTTTCACCGTCTTCCAACCCTAAAATTTCCGAAACCTTTTTAGGAAAAAATATTTTGTCTTTTTTAACAGCAAATGAAGCCCAAACGGATTCAAATTCCGAATCTCGCTCCACTCCAACCAAACCCGATAAAGGGTATCCTTTTGAAGCTTCTCCGCCCCACTTCATCTTCTTTACATTTTTGACCAATGAGCACTCTTTGGCAGGACATCCAAAGTGAGGACCTCCATCAAAAGGATCCACTTCGTTTTTGTATTTAAATCCCAATTTTTTTAACAAATGCATCGCTGCCTGGGTTTCTTCCCCAACTTGGCCCAAAACAAGTCTGGCTTTGGAATCCAAGAGACACAGGTAGATGTCTTCTTCGGGAAAAAGGCTGCGAATAAAGTCATTGTTGGTGCTGCTGAGCATGTCCGCTTCATGGTAAGGCATTCCCGTAAATCGCCGCCCCAAGGATTCCCAAAACTCACTTCGACCTTCTTCGGTCAAGGGCGGTGCCATCTCAGCGTGCAGGTCTTTTTCAAAACGATCCAAATGCAAACCAATATATAAAAATCGAGACAAACTGATCATTCGACCCACTTTTTCGGGCCGTCGGCGATAACCACGATCAACGATGAGACCTCCCACTTCCGTGGGACCATCCGTATTCGATTTCAATCGAAGGATCTGGTGAATAAATCCAATTCCCAATTCTCGAGAAAATCTTTCTCTTTTCAAAACTTCAAAGCTGAAATTCGCCGAATCCCTGGTTCCACTTTTAGCCAGGATCATGGAACTTCCTGCGATGAACTTCGTTTCCAAATCTTCCAAAACAAAAAGATATTCCGCCTGATCTTTATCCAGCTCACCTGCAAAAGAGGCCAAAGACTTTTCGAGCTTCGATTCGATCAACCGTTTTTCTGCGGGCAAATTTAACAGCGTAAACTGTCTGGCCAAATCAAAAAGCTGAGACAAATCTTCCCTACGAGCACTGCGGACCACAAAGTTCATAAACAAAACCTTTCAATACAAGATCGATAAAACTCAATGCTTCGATTCAACTCGGAAACTCGAACCATTTCGTTGGGCTGATGAGAGTTTCCTAAACTCTCGCCGGCCCCATAAACCACACAGGCAATTCCCATTTTAGAAAACACGCTTGCTTCCGTGGTTGTTGGAATCGCAAGTGGAGCTTTCATACCTGCAAGATCACAAACCTCTTTGGCAAAATCTGACTTCGATGAATCAAATCCACGACGGTAGTCTCGTACGGAAAATCTTCCACCCACTTCGGCGCAAACTTGACCCATCTCATTCATCCAAGATCGGTAAACCCCATCGTCCACACTTGGAGGGATTCGACAACTTCCAGAAATGTAAACACCATCAGATGTGGTTCGTATGGTTCCCAAATTTAAAGTAGAATGATTCGGTTCAAAGCGATGGTCGCGTTCCTCTCTCATTTTTTCTCGCAACTGACCAATCACTTTGTGAATCCGTATGAGTTTTTGTGCCGTAGGAGCTTTCAAGTCTCCCACAAAATCCACTTCTAAAAATGCTTGTGGAGGAACCGAGTTGTCATTGATTCCCCCATCAAAATCCATAATCGCAAGTCCGGTCGGCAACTGTTCTAAGTAATCGAGGGCTTTAAAAATTGCGTTCTCACCGGAATCTGGATTGGACGAGTGAGCCGCTTTTCCGTGAAAAAGTTTGGATTGGGTCGAGCTGGATTCCATCAAATCATGGGACTCTCGATAAGCGCGCTCTTGGTCCCCAAAGGGAACAAAAATATCTACGGTGGCAAGCCCCATTCCAGAGGCGCAGACTTTTAGGCCCGTAGGCTCTCCAATCAAGGCTCTGTCTGCATCAATCAGTTTTTTTCTCATCAATCGAATGGCCCCATTCATTCCGGTTTGCGCCCCATAGGTGGCCGCCAAAACAAAAGGGGATTTAAAATTTTTCTCGTGAGCAAAACTTTTAGCTGCTTCAAGCTTACACATAAAGTCCAACTTTACATCCGCAACCCCCAAACCGTACATTTCGTCTCCATAGACATTCACTTGAAAGGGATTGGCTTGGGTGCGTGTCCAGGAGCCATAGTTTCCAGGCTCCACGGTATCCATGTGAGTTTGCAAGAGAAGCTCTTTTTTTCGATTCGAAGATTTGGGACGTATTAACAGGTTGGCTTGAGGCAAGCCCTGCTGATTTTCTCCGTAAAAGTCACAATGGAATCCTGCCTCTTCGGCAAAACTCCTCAGCTTTTCGGCAACGGACAAGCACCCCTGACCAGGAGTGCTATCAAGTCCAATGATCTGTCGACAATCTTCTATAAAACTCAAATGTTCTCCACGAGAGTTTTTTCCAAGACCCCTTTTGCAACTTCAATGTGCTCTTCATTTAAAATTGCAGGAATCAAAAACCGAATGCGATAGGGATCATGACCGCATCCAAAACACATCAAACCGTTCTCATAAAGTTTCTTAACAATTTTCAATTGAGTTTCTTTGGATCCATCGCCAGGAGTAAATGCAACCATTAGACCCAAACCGTCCGGATCATTCAATTTGCCCTTGCACGAACCTTCTGAAAGGTCCCTGAGCATTTTCAAAACGTTGTTGTGTATTTTTTGAATTTTCCCCTGTGGCCCCATGTATTGCCCTTGATCCAACTCCTTCAAAATTTCCACGCCCGCGCGCAAAGAAGAACTGGATCCGGAAAAAGTCCCACCCAGAAGGCCAGGATTGGGATTCATATCAGGAGTAAAGAGAGTGGCTCCATTTTGCGCCGTCTTTGCGATGGTACAAACATCAATAAAGTCACCAATGTCAAAAGTCTCAAAAGCAAAGAACTGACCCGTTCTGCAAAAAGTTTGAACCTCGTCGGCCCAAACAGGAATTCCTTTCTCTCGACAAAACTCAAGAAGAGGAAGTAAAAAATCTCGAGATGGATATTTGTACCCACCTTCGCCTTGCATGGGCTCAAAACTAAAACAACCGATGTTGTCTCCATGCTTTGCATAATGTTCCTTTAAAATCGCAAGGGCTTTGTCTTTTCCACCAGGTTCTTTGTGGCTAAAAAATGGCAACCGAAGAACTTCGTTGTAACTGGGCTGTCCAACTTTGTACGCAGGGTTGTCAGTGATTTCGGTCATCAAAGTGGAGCGGCCGGCAAAGGCATCGGAAAACGCCACAATCATGCGAGCACCATTTCGCTTTTGACGACAAATCTTCAGTGCGTTTTCGTTGGCAATTGTTCCACAGGTGGCCAACCACACATGTTGAAGACGTGAGTTTCGGCCGGCCAAATCACTCAATACCTTTTGAATTTCCAAATATTCTTCGTTGGGCTGAAGATTCCCCTGCATCACAATGTCTGAAGCCGCCCCCTGAATTGCTCCTTTGACTGCGACCGGATGGGAGTGACCCATAATGTGAACTCCAATCCCGTTGATCAAATCCAACTTTACACTTCCATCTTCAAGTTCTACATAGGGACCATTTCCAACACCTGTTCCAATGTAGTCGTAAAAAAGAGGACGACCACGAAATTTGGCGATGTCCTTTAAGGAACTTTGAAAATCTCCTTGAAACTCTGGCTTCGGAGGCTGAATTCCCTGGAGATGATCTCCGGCCGCCAGCAATTCGGTTGTAAGACTCTCAACCAAACCTAAGAATTTTGTAGAATGACGATTTTTTGAACCAACTGTTTCAGACATAATTACCCCTTTTGCGGCATTCTACTTAGGGACTTTAGAGGAGACAACGACCCAATGCAGATAGCGCGGGAACCCTAATCGAGAATTGCTGAAGCTGCTTTCTGGACATCCTGGCCCCTCACATTTAAGATTGAAGATCTGTGAAAACTTGGATCAAAGCCCTTATTTTTTGCGTTGCGCTCCACTCCTTGCAGGCCCTTTCCGCCGAGCCCAGCCAAGATCTTTTTTATGCTGGTGCCCAGGCTTATTCCCAAGGTCAATTGGATGAGGCCAAAGAATCCTTTCTTAAATACCTCGCCCAGAACCCAAATGACGCTAAGGCTCATTACAATCTTTCCATTCTGATGGCGCGCCAAAAAAATTGGCCCGAAAGTTGGGCTCATTTTTACAAGGCAAGGGGTCTAAACCCTCAACTTGAGGGACTTTCTGTTTTGGAAGGCAAACTGCGCACTTCTTACACTCCGAGCGGAGGAGTATCCGGAGCTTATCACCGCTGGATTCGACCCTTTATCGCGGGCTTAAGCACGACAATTTTGCTGGCCCTACTCCTCTTGTCTCTCACGAGTTTCTTTCATTTTTGGATTCGCTTTTTGGTCAAAAGAAAGTGGGCTCGAGAAGCCATGGAAGCTCCACCCAAATTGACCTGGCCCACCCTCACCTTTCTTGCCGTTGCGATTTTTAGCGCCGGTCTTTGGAGCTGGAGACTCTTTCTTGAAACCGAAAAGTTTGCCTCCGTGGCTGTCATGGACACTCCATTGATGAGCACTCCCAGCGAAGACGGATTTGAAATCGGAAAGCTCAATCAAGGTTCTGAGTATCAGGTTCTTCGAACTCAGGAAAATTGGGTTCAAGTGACAAATCACAGCGGCCAGAGTGGCTGGGTCAAATCCCATCAAATTTTAACTTATCCCGGAGCCCCGAATGAATAACTTTGCATGGGCCAACCTTTTCCGCAGTGATTCCAAGGAAAAGTCGGTCTTAGAAACTTTGAAGCAAACTCATATTTTTGGAAGCCTGTCCAAAAGAGAGCTTCAACTGGTGATACAAACCATACATGTTCGCGATTACGCTCCGGGCGAAATTGTCTTTTCCCAAGGGGAGCTTGGAATCGGAATGTATATCATCCTAAATGGAAAAGTGGATGTTATGGCGACGGACCCCAGTGGGAGCGATGAACCCCGCTTGGTCACTCAACTTGAATCTGGAGATTTCTTTGGAGAGTTGGCTTTGGTCGAAAAACAAGGTCGAAGAACAGCCACTGCCAAAGCTTCAGTGGAAAGTTCTTTAATTGGATTTTTCAAACCAGACCTGTTGGAAATCTTGGACCGTCAGCCTCAAACCGGCAGCAAAATTGTGCTGCGATTGGCGGAGGTTTTGGGTCGGCGGCTGAAGCAGACCAGCGTGAAGTTGACAGAACTTCGAGCTGAAACCCTAAAAAATTCGGGGAGAACCAAGGTTTGAAGCTTACGCTGACCCGACAAATTCGAAGGCTCAATCGCATTCGCCTGTTTGTGTTCTTTTTGCTTTTGGTTTTCTTACTGACAGCTGTTTTTGTGATCGAAAACCTCTTGGTTTCGACCTTGGTGGCTTTCGTGATCTCGTACCTATTGAATCCCATCGTCAATCACCTAGAGCGGCGGGGATTCAGTCGAATGTGGTCGACTTTTTGGACTTTTACATTGGTGGGAGGACTCATTGGTCTGACTGCTTTTTTGGTGTTTCCCATTTTTTCTTCTGCAATTTTGGGCCTTCAGCAAGAAGCTCCCAAATACATTGAAGGCTTGTCTCAATTGATCGAAGAATTGGAAAAGCATCTCAAGGGATTTTCGGGTCCCCTGCTTTCATTGGACCTCAGAGAGTATGCCGTTAGCTCCCTCACTCAAGGATCCGAGGTGTTCTTCAATCGCCTTCCCGGATTTCTCAAACAAACTTTTACGGTGATGATGCTCGGACCTTTCTTGGCTTTTTTTATGGTCAAAGATGGACGCGCCATCTTAAGACAAACCTTCAATTTGATTCCCAACCACATTTTTGAAACGGCATTGAGCCTGCAGCACCAAATCAACCATCAATTGGGCTTTTTCGTTCGAGCCCGTCTTTTTGAAGCTCTTTTGGTTGGACTGGTCACCTGGTTGGGTTTGGTCTTGATCGATTTCCCCTTTTCTTTGCTTTTGGCGCTGTTTGCGGCGGTCACCAACTTAATTCCTTATATCGGACCTCTAATTGGAATGATTCCCGCCCTGGTGATTGCGCTGGTCAATGGCTCAAGTTCTTTTGACTTGTTTCTGGTGTTTGGAGTTTATGCCATCGCTCAATTTATTGATGGTTTTGTTTTGATTCCATTCTTTGTGGCAAAAATTGTGAACCTTCATCCCGTGACGGTCATTATCGTTATTATTGCCGGTTCACAGTTTATGGGAATCCTGGGAATGATCATCTCCATTCCCCTGACCAGCGCGGCCAAAGTGACCCTCGAAGCCGTCTACCGCCATTTGACGGAATCCCGAATATAGAGCTAGACTCTGAAGTCATGAAACCCCTTGTCATTTTGGCTTTGAGCCTTATTTTAACGGCCTGTTCAAGCACCGCTTCCTACGACACAAACACTCCTGAGGGTGCTTTTCAGTTGGGTGAAAAATTCCAAAAAAGCAGCCGTTTTGAAGAGGCTTTGGCTCAATTCAATCGCGTAAAAAATAAGTTCCCATATTCAAAGCTTGCGACCGAAGCCAAAATTAAAATTGCGGACATTCATTATGAACGCGAGGAATATCCCGAAGCTCAAGCGGCTTACCAAATCTTTAAAGAACTTCACCCCAACCATCCCAAAGCTGATTATGCCACTTATCAGTTGGCCATGAGTTACTTCAAGCAACTGCCTGCCTCTATTGATAGAGATTTGAGTTTGGCGGAACGAACCATTGTCTATTTTGATGAAGTTCTCACGACCTATCCAAACAGCGAATATGCGGAAAAAGCAAAAAAAGGAAAGCGTGACACTTTAGAAATGCTTGCGGACAAAGAGTTCTACATTGCGAACTTCTATTACATCCGGGACCACTATGAAGCTGCACTGGGACGTTTTGAGGTCTTGTTGAAAAAATATCCGGGACTGGGACACGACCGCGAAGCTTTATACAAGGCCACCGACTCCGCCTACCAGATCAAAGAATTTCCAAAAGCAAAGAAGTTTTACGAATATCTCGTACAAAATTACGGTGACTCCGACGAGGCCCAAAAAGCAAAAAGGGATTTTGATGGAAAACTTTGATACCGACAATCAACGAGAAATTTTGGCCACAGCACGAGAACTCTTTAAAGAGAACAAATATAACCAGGCCGAACCCCTTCTGAATCAATTGATCCTAAAGGGTTCCAAAAATCCTGAAATTTTTCACATGTTGGGAACCATCTATTACGACAAAGGAAAATTTAATAAAGCCATCAAAGCTTTCAAAAGAGCCCTTGAAATTGAACCGACCTTTACGGATGCCAGCGTTGGACTTTCAATCATCCTAAATGATTTGGGCCGTTACGAAGAAGGCCGCCAAGTTTTTGAAGACGCTCAAAAAGCTCTTAAGAAGTCTTCAAAGGATCAAGACCCCTTCTTAAATGAGAAATTTTCCATCAAACACGATGAACTTGGCGATCTTTATGCTCAACATTCACGGTTTGAAGAAGCCCTTGAACAATACTATCGCTCCTTGGCGCTTTCCTCTCGAAAGCCCGAGTTGACGATGAAGGTGATTCAAACCTACTTCCAAATGGAAGAGGATCACAAAGCCATCAATGAGTTGGAAAAGTTGGTCCGCGAGTATCCTGGATTTGTAAGCGCTCGCATCCAATTGGGTCGAGCCTATTTTGAAAAGGGCGAAGTGGCCTCTGCCGTGGAACAGTGGGAAAATGTCTTGTTGAAAGACCCTGAAAATCAAGAAGCTTCTCGACTTTTGCGACAATCTCAAGGTTTAATTGAATCTCACCTTTAGGAGTCTGTATGAGCCAGTCTATCGAGGGAATGGTCCCATTTATCACTGAAGACGAAATCAAAGAAATGGTTCGTGAGCTCGCTCGTGAAATTGAGCGGGACTATCAAGGCAAAGAAGTCGTTATGATTTGCCCTCTCAAAGGTTCGATTCCCTTTTTCGCGGATCTTTGTCGAGAACTCAAACTCACTCAAGTGTTGGACTTTGTTCATGTGACCTCCCCAAAAGGAGAAAGCTGTCGAATTTTAAGAGATGTTTCAGTTAATATTCGCGACAAACATGTCCTTATTGTTGAAGAAATCGTAGATGCCGGACGAACTTTGAATTTTTTAAAGGCTCGGATTCGGGCTTCGTCTCCTGCCAGCGTAAAGGTTGTGGCCCTTTTGGATAAACCTGCTCGCAGAGAAATTCCACTTCGCCCAGAGTACATTGGTCGCACCATTGAAGATCGATTTGTGATTGGATACGGAATGGACTCGGAAGAGATCGGCCGAAATTACAAAGACATCTTCAACTTCACTCAGTAGTCGTCTTAAAAATAGGTTTGAATTTCGAAGCCTGCCGTTGTGGATTTGTCCATATTCACTCCGGCCAAGGTTGTTTGCGCTTGCAAATTAAGTGTCCACTTTTTCTCGATTTCATATCTGTAACTGCGTGCAAAGATATAACTGGCTTCGATTCTTGCCAAATGAGCTTGCTGGCGGCTGTTTTCATCAACCACTCCGTTTTCCCAGGAGTCTGAACCCTTTGAAAAGTAGCGATAGGCCACGTCAAACTTCCACTTAGGACTGAAGGCATATCTTGCTTCCAGACCGGTCCAAAAATAATCACCTAGATCTCGAGTGATCTCAACGTCATTCTCAAGCTGATCTTTTTCGCGATTGTATTGAGGAACTCTTACTGGTCCGGGCAACTGATTCACATAACCCAAGCCGAAGATTCCCAAGGTGGGACCAAAATTGTGCTCCAACAAACTGGTCACTCCCAAATCGATTTGCCCTTCATCACGTGTGATGCGAGCAAAATCCGAGAGGCTTTGATTTCTTGAGGTTGGCATTTTCAGGATCTGTTGAAAAGACCAACGAAAAGACTCTTGCTGCACAAACTGATACTGGTTCAGAAGACTGACATCTCCCCAGATGATTTGTCGGCGCTCTTCAGTCACATTTCGAAAACCTTGATTTTCAAGTTTTTGCTGAATCACACCTTCTACCATTTTTCTCACGTTGTTTTGCTTTTGAGAAAGAATGGTCATTTCTTGGGCGGGTTGGTTGGCGATATGAACTTCCGGGTGAATGTGGGTGGTCACTTGAGAGATGGGAACAAAAACTCCGAACATCCACTTTTTGGTCAATCCGTAAGCCCACGACAAATCGAATCGAATTTCTTCCCTTTGAATGTCAAAACCAGAAGTCGCCGCCACATCATTTTCGGAAATGGAATTGCTCTTCATATATTGGCGAATTTCTTCTTGAGCCACTTTGCTTTGTTGAGAGGAAAGAAGATCTCCCCACTGCCATTTTTGCTCGTAGGGTTGACCTAAAGGCTCCAAGGCTCCCGAATCATCAAATTTACTTTGCACTTTTTGGCCACTGATACGGGCGGACCAGCTGTGTTGTCCTTTTGGCAAAACAGCTGCAGATCTCCAAAGAGAACTTTCTCTCCATTGGATTTCTGCATTTGCCTGAAAAGGCAAAAGAGACAAAATCAATAAAGCGTGAGAGAGCAAGACCCAATGCCATTTGGGACGCTCGAAAGAATGTGAGATTCTCATGTGCAAAGGAATATATCGCTTTGCGTTATTATCGTCAAATCTTAATCGTTCTTAATGAACGATCACATTCACCACAAAAAAGAGAATTGCCGAATAGACAAATAGCATAACCAAGTTGCCCGTAATCACTGATGAAACCTCCAAGATGCCAACACCCACATTGTTGCGAACAACTTTTAGTGGTGTCAACAAAAGGTCTAGTTATTTCGGGCACTTGCCGCAAGAGGGCGGCTTCGCCAAAAATGAAGATGATCTAGGAATTCTCGATGGCTCCGACCAAATCATAGTCCATGGATTCGGTGATCCTCACCTGAACAATGTCTCCCACATTGGCTTCCCCGTCATTGATGTAAGTAACGCCATCAATTTCCGGAGCCTGCTGGGAGTTTCGGCCCACCAAGAGCAGGTCTGTTTCCTCGCTGTAACCTTCAACCATAACCTCGATGGTTTGCCCCACAAAGGAAGCATGTCGGTCTCGACTGATTTCCATTTGAGCTTCCATCAATTCATCATGGCGACGTTGTTTGATGTCATCGGGAATCTGATTGTCCATGGTTCCCGCTTTTGTGTTCTCTTCAATGGAATACTGAAAGCAGCCCACGCGATCAAACTTCTGCTCTTTTACAAATTCCAGCAGCTCTTGAAACTGTTCTTCGGTTTCCCCGGGGAATCCCACGATAAATTGAGTGCGAATGACGGCATTTGGAATTTCAGTACGAATTTTTCGGAGAGCTTCTTCCACTTCCTTGCGAGTCATTCGACGATTCATGGACTTCAACATTTGATCATTGATGTGCTGCAAAGGCATATCAAAATATTTCACCAAATTTTCTTTTTCCTTAAAAAGCTGAATCATTTTGTCGTCAATGCCATCCGGATAAAGATAAAGGACTCGAATCCACTTTGCTCCAGACTGCTCGGAAAGTGCCTTTAAAAGTTCATAGGGAGACTCCTTAGCCTCGTCTGACTTTTTGCGAAGATCCCAACCGTAATCCGTGAAATCATGACTGACCACAATCAGTTCTTTCACTCCCCCAGCGACCAAAAGCTTGGCCTCATTCACCAAACTTTCAATTTTTCGAGATTGCAAATTTCCACGAATCAAAGGAATGGCACAAAAAGCACATCGCTTTTTGCATCCTTCAGAAATTTTCAAATAAGCGCGATGTCTGGGCTGAGAGTTCACCCGCGGAGTCTTGTCTTCTTGAAGGTAGGTCGGAAGGTCAAAATAATCTTTCTTTAAACTTCCCTGCTCTTTGCTTTTTAAAATTTCAGAAAGATTTTGAAATTCTCCGGAGCCAATAAAAATATCTGCCTCGGGAAGGCTTTCCACCAAATCGTTTTTATATCTTTGAGTCAAACAACCCGCCACCACAAGATTCTTAAGCTTCCCAGAGGACTTTAAATCCCCCATTTCTAAAATCTTATCAATGGACTCTTGCTTCGATGCTTCAATAAATCCACAAGTGTTAACGACAACCGTATCGGCATCGTCCGCATTCTCAACCACACTGTACCCATCATTCATCAATGATCCGAGCATCATCTCGGTGTCTACGAGATTTTTAGGACATCCTAAACTGACGAAGTGAACCTTCTTCATAACTCACTCACTCCTGATCCTTTAGGTGGAGTGTATTCGAAATCTTCCATTTTCATTTTTTGGTCTTTCCACTTTTTAAACTTATACAAAACTCGATTTCCTTGTTGATCCGTATATTCTAAGGACTTTAAATCGTCCCTTTTAAAATCCAACATTGCGCTTTTTAAATCTGAGGAGCCCCATTTTATGGGCTTCAAATTAAATTTCCGCCCAGGCTCTTGAGTCACTTCAAAAAGATTTTCAAGCTTTCCATAACCCAAAATCACGCTCCAAATACCTTCAAGACGTTTGAAGTTCTTGTAGGAAATCTTTGTCACAGAAGGGGGAAAGCCCTCTCCTAAGGGAACCTCCAACCAGAGCGCTTTGCTATTTAAAACCATCAGACTTTGGCTTTCTTCGGGTTTTAAAATTTTTAACTTCAAACGGCCTTTGTACAATTGAATCCATCCTTCGGACTCAATTGTTTTTCCAAGCAGGGACTGCTCAGAAACCTTAACAATCTCACTCTCCAGTCCCGAAGATCTTTGGTAAGGCTCCAAGAGTCGAGTCAAAGCCTTGGTGTCTCCAGCCTGTCCAAAAACCGGCAAGCTGAAGAGCAGTGCGCCAATAGAAACGAATGCCCATGTCTTTTTCATGTTTAGAGTCTATACCAAATAATCCCTATAGACCTCAAGATTCAGCAAGATCCGTGCTGAGCGCGCGATAGAAGGCGGTAAGGCCAATACACCTTAGACCTTCCGGCAGGGCCTTCTGAGCCGCCCTAAGGCTGGCACCTGTTGTTGCGACATCGTCGATAAGCAGAACAGTTTTGTAATTTTGTAAAATTAGTTTAGGCACCCTGTGGAATTCTCTCCGCAACCTTTCCTCGATTTTCTTTCCCCGTTGTGGCTCTCCACCCCTGAACCTCAATTCCTCCCTCACGGGAAAACCCGTAAGGTCTCCAAGAGATCTCGCAAGACGGAGAGAATGCTTTCTTCCCGTGGAACCGGGAATGGGAATGAGGACAACATCTTCCAGAGGGCCCAACCGGTTCCAAAACTTCGAAAGGATTCCTTCACTTAAAAAGTTTGCTAAAAAAGACGTCCGAGACTCTTTTAAATTGTAAACCAACTGACTCACTCCATCTGTTTTGCTTTTTGAATCCCAAGAGAGATGACTGTAGACAGGAAATCCAACTTGAGCAGTCAGCACACATCTTTCCAGCATCTGCTTTTTATGGAGATGAGTATGACAATGGTCACAAAGAATCGACCGAAATCCGGAAAACTCTGAGCAAATGATGCAAAATACGAAAGGATTTGAAACCACCGAAATTGGAATTGCAGTTCAAAGACCAATGCCTGGGAGATTTAAAATCTTTGGAGCGAAACTTCATTGCCTTCGTGAGGCGGGCTTACATTCAATTCGTCTTCCACAGAAACATCAACGATCTCTGTGATTCCATAAATTCTTTCGCGCAAATCCATGGGGTCTTCTTCCAAGCGAGCAACTGGCAATCGACCAATCGCCAGTTTTGGATCGTTTCTGTGAAGCCCTATTTTTTTGAGATCTTCTCCCCGCTCCTTCCAAAATTGATCAATCATTTGCTCGCATCGATTGAGATTCCGATGACCTGGCGTAAAAAGGACCATAAAGTCTCCGCTCCATTTGCTCTGGGGAAGAATGTTTTCCAAAGTGACATGATGATCATCGTCTTTAATCACATCCCAAATAGGTTTTCCCACATGACAATAGTTAAGAACTACATCCCCCGCTTTGTGAGCTAGAGTGAATCGCTGGAAATCCTCATCTTTGATGAAATGTTTTCGGCTTGTATTGAAGGTGACTACGAGGCGAGAGTAAGTTTGATTCATCTCATGTCGACAATAATCCTCATAGAAGTGAATCATGATGTTGAAATCTATGATGGCCTGAGCGACTTCCGGCGGAGAATCCTTTAAAATTCTTGAACGCGCATGATCCAATCCCACCATATTTTCAAAGTAAACATGCAACTCATTCATCAGTTCTTGGCTGGGTTCAGAAAAATCTATAGATCCAATGATGGGCTTCCATTTATTAATGATTTCATAACAGTTCTTTAAATTCTTTATGATATCAGGGGCGTTCCATGTTCGATTGAGTCCGTAAATGCGATTTTTTTCCAAGATCTCAATCTTTTCCTGTTTAAATTTTTTGAGTTCCTCACACCATTCGTAGGCCAAAGGATGACTATAAGGAACCATTGAAAATTCCAAAATTTCATCATTTCTCTTTGCTCGAATGGTAATCTTCATGCACCTACCTGCTCACTTTTGTAAATCGCTCTGGCTTCAGTCAAAGATCTCGATCCATTGGGAGTGATTATTCGTTATGGTAAGGAATGTTTTTTTGAATGGTCAAGGCGCGATAAACTTGTTCCAAAGAGACAATCTGAGCCACAAGATGATTCATTGTCATTTTCCCCAAGGACACTTTCCATTGGGCTCTTTCCTGAATGGAGGAGTCCACACCGAAAGCCCCTCCAATAAGAAAAACAATGCGTTGAGGAGAACGTTCAAAGACCTTTTGTAGTTCTGAAGAAAAAGCTATCGAATCGTAGGATTTTCCCTTTTCGTCGAACAAAACCAGAAAATCTGAAGGGATTAGCTTTGCTAAAATTTTTTGAGCTTCTTGGCTGACTTTTTGGCTGGAATCTTTTCTCTGTTGTGGCGGACTTTTTATCGTCCATTCCTCAACTTTCACAAATCCAGAAATTTTTTTGAAGTAAAGCTCTTTGGCCGATTGAAACCACGCCGGGGCTTTGGTTTCCACGTGAAGAAAAATCAAAGTCACAACTTGATCTCTTTTCCTTCCTTCCAAAGATCTTCCAATCGGTATTCTTGGCGAACAAAATCATAGAAAACATGAACCAACAAGGATCCATAATCCACTACGACCCAACGCCCTTCTTTAAGCCCCTCAATTCCTTGAGGCCAAACGCCGTATTTTTTTCGAGTTTCTTCAATCAGCTTTTCTGCCAATGAAGACGCATGTCTCACACTGGTTCCCGAAGTGACCAATCCAAATTCAGAAGGAGAATTGATCTCTCTCAGATCGAAGGCACGCACCAAAATACCACCGTGATCTTTTAAGATGTCCGCGCTGAAATGTGTGAACTTTTCGAAATCGCCAATTTTCTTATTGAGGGCCGCGTACAGCTGATGTTCCTCTATGTAACTGGCCACTTCAGAGGGAACCATTCCATGAATGGGTTGGCCCAATCGAATTTTTCTTCGAATTTCGGAAGAAGAGGCTTCCACGTCTTCCAACTGAACAAAGTAAATGGAGCGGCCATTTTTGAGCATAGCCACTTGGCCGTCGAAGTCTTCAATCCATTCTGCAATCTCTCGAGGAAACTGACGGGCAATCTTTGGAAAATGAAGACCCGGTCGAGAAGTTACTATCAAGTCCACTCGATTCAAGATCTCATCAAAGTTTTTCCACTGATCAAACTGTTGAAGCTGATCCAGTCCAATGATCAAAAAGAATTGGTCTTCGGAACCGCTGTTTTGAAGTTCGCGCAAAGTATCGACCGTATAGCTGGTTCCACCTCTTTTTATTTCCAAATCTGAAATTTGAAACTCTTCAGATTGGTGACTCAAACCGGCTTCAATCATTGCCCATCTGGCTTCAGGACTTTCTCCTTGAGTCTTCACCTTCAACGGGCTTTCGGCGGTAGGAACCACCAAGACTCGGTCCAATCCCATTTTTTCGCGAACGGTTGTCATACTGTTGATATGGCCAAAATGAATGGGATCGAAAGATCCACCAAAAATTCCTATTTTATCCATTTTCTGCAAACACCTTCTGTCCCATTTCTCTTACAAGTTCTTTGATTCCTTCACCTGTCACAGAGGAACAGGTTCTCACTTCAAGACCCACTTGTTTGAAGTCTTCAATGTGGTTTTGCAGGTCTTCGTCTGAGACCGCATCTATTTTAGTAAGAACCACGATTTCTTCTCTCAATGAAAGAGGTTTAAAGTTGGCATCTCCCTCGTGATTTTTATCATATAACTCAAGCTCTCGGCGAATGTCTTTGTAAGCTTTGAGTGGGGTGACACCCATGGAGCCCGTTGCATCCACAAGATGCACAAAAACGCGCGTGCGATCCACATGTCTTAAAAATTGATGACCAAGGCCTGTGCCTTGATGAGCCCCTTCAATCAGCCCAGGGATGTCCGCAACGACAAAACTCTGTTCTTCGTTGTACCGAACCACTCCAAGATGAGGAACCAAAGTTGTAAAGGGGTAGTCTGCGACCTTGGGTTTGGCCTGTGAGATTCTCGAAATAAAAGTGCTCTTTCCAGCATTGGGAAGCCCTACTAAGCCCACGTCGGCTAGAAGTTTAAGCTCCAGCTCAATGTCTCTTTCCTTTCCAGGAAGTCCTTTTTGAGCGATGGTCGGCGCCTGGTGGACACTGGATTTGTAAAAGGTGTTGCCCTTGCCGCCAATTCCACCTTCCAAAAGCACAAAACGTTCAACCGTGGCCATGTCACACAAGATCTCACCGGTTTCCTGATCCTTGATCAAAGTTCCTGGAGGAACCTTGATTTCTAAATCTTGCCCATCCCGACCGGAACTGTTTGCACCGGCTCCAGGTTCTCCGTCTTGGGCGCGATAAAACTTTTTAAACCGAAGATCCAAAAGAGAATGAAGGCGAGAGTCTGCAAGGAAGACCACAGATCCTCCACGACCGCCGTCGCCACCATCCGGTCCACCTCTTGGAACCATAGCTTCCCTTCGAAAGCTAACGGCTCCCTGTCCCCCTTTGCCAGAGGCGACCTTAATGATGACCTGATCCACAAACTTCATCGGTTCTCCAAAATCCATTTCGCACCGCGAGCAGAAAAAGGTGCCAGGCACCAAAATCTGTAATCACCGCGTTAAGACGGACTAAAAAAAAGAGCTTCTCACTGGAGAAGCTCTTAGAAAATCACTTAAAACAGCCGCACTCGTTTGTTAGGCGGTCTTTGGATAAACAGAAATCTTTGTTCTTGATTTACCCATGCGCTCGAACTGAACCACACCATCAATCAATGAAAAAATTGTGAAGTCTCTTCCCAATTTCACATTGTTCCCTGCGTGGAACTTCGTTCCCCGTTGACGAACCAAAATCATACCTGGTTTTACAGTTTGGCCGCCAAAGCGCTTTACACCTAAGCGTTTACTCTTCGAATCGCGTCCGTTCTTCGTACTACCTGCCGCTTTCTTCGATGCCATTTCTCAAACTCCTCTTACTTCTTTTTGCTCGTCTTTTTCTTGGTTGCTTTTTTTGCAGTCGACTTCTTCGCAGAAGACTTTTTAGTAACCTTTTTCTTGGTCACTTTCTTCTTTGAAGCTGCAGTTTTTTTCTTCGCTGCTTTTGCTGTCTTCTGACCAGGGCCCTTTTTCTCTTCACGGATCTGAGCAGATTTCATCAAGCGTTGAGCGCGTTTTTCAGCATCATACACCTGAGGCTCACTGTCAGCCTTTGAAGTTTGGCCTTCTGGACTTGAAATTGATTTCACGAAAATCTCTGTGAAGGGCTGCCTGTGTCCATTGGTTCGTCGGTAACCCTGACGACGCTTCTTTTTGAACACGATCAACTTTGGCCCACGGGCTTGGTTTGTTACAACCACAGTCACCTTGGCATCCTTAACAACTGGAGTTCCAATAAAATTCTTATCTCCACCCACAAACATCACGTCTGTAAGGTCCAATTCAGAACCTAAATCTCCGTCAAATTTCTCTACTCGAATTACGTCACCGGCTTTGACCCGGTATTGTTTCCCGCCTGTGCGGATAATGGCGTACATTGCACTGACCTCCAGAACATAAAAGATTGCGCCGAAACCACTGGTAAGTGCCACGGCGCACCGCTCACTGTCAAGGCTTAAACCTGCTTAAAAAGGGGATTTTGCCTAAAAAAGCTTCAAAGGTTTTCTGCTTGCAGCTGGTCGCCCACTTCGAACTGCTCCACATGAAAATCCTGCTCGACGCGAAACACCACAGGCTGACCAATGCGCTTCTCGATGAACTCCAAAGTCTCTTGCTCTTCCCCGTAAATCCAATCGGCCACGTCCCCACGGCAGCGAACCACCAAGCCCCGGCCCGGTTCCCTGGGACCGTCCAAAGGTTCCCGCTCAAGGGCCATAAAAATTTCCTGAGCCACGGTGGATACTTTTTTCACATAACTGGTTCCGTCACAGTAAGGACAGGGCTCACACAAGCTGGAAACCAAGCTCGGTCGGGTCCTTTTTCGGGTCATTTCCACCAACCCAAACTCAGACATGGGTGTCAAAGTGGTTCGAACCGTGTCCTTGGCCAACTCCTGCTCCAATTGAGCCATGACCTTCTCGCGGTGAACCGGCTTATCCATGTCGATAAAATCAATGATGATAATCCCACCACAGTTCCGGATCCTCAGTTGGTGAACGATTTCCTTCACCGCCTCCAGGTTGATTTTCAAAATGGTGTCTTCCAGATCTTTTTTGCCCACGTAACGACCGGTGTTCACGTCAATTACAACCAGGGCCTCAGCCTCATCGATAACAATGTAGCCTCCGGATTTTAGCCAAACCTTTCTCTCCAATGCGCGAGAGATCTCCAGGTCCACATCATAAAGGTCAAAAAGAGAGGCCTTGCCTTCGTAAAGTTCCACGCAGTCTTTGTATTTGGGCATAAACTGCCCAATGAAGTTGACGATTTTTTTGTGAGCCTTGGCATCATCCACTCGCACCCTTTGAATTCCATCTCTCAAAAGATCCCGCAAAGCTCGAAGCTCCACATCCAACTCGGCATGGATCAAACCAGGCGTTTTTCGCTTATTGTAAGCCTTATCCACGCCCTTCCAAAGCCGCTGCAGGTAATCCAAATCCGCTTCAATGTTGTCCTTGGCGGCCCCTTCGCAGGCTGTTCGGACAATGATGCCCCCTTCAGGCCTGAGTTCTTGAACGATATTGAGCAAGCGGGTGCGCTCTTCTTCCGACTCGATCTTTCGGCTCACCCCCAGGTGATTGACTGTCGGCATGTAAACCAAATGCCTTCCCGCAAAGGAAATGTGGGTGGTGATCCGCGCGCCCTTGGTTCCCAAGGGATCCTTGGCCACTTGAACCATGATCATTTGGCCCGGATGAAGAAGATCCTGAATGGGAGTGTTGACGTCGCCGCCTTCTCCAGATTCCTCCCCGCCTCCATCTGATTTTTCTTCATCTTCTTCCAGCAAAAAGGCCGGTGGGCTTTCCACATCCTGACGAACGTCCCCCACATAAAGAAAAGCGGAGCGATCAAGACCAATGTCCACAAAGGCGGCCTGCATTCCAGGAAGCACACGAAGCACTTTGCCGCGAAAAATGCTCCCGACCAAAGTCGGAGAGGCCGCCCGCTCTTCCTTAAAATCCATCAACACACCTTCTTCAACGAAGGCGACTCGGGTCAGGTTGGGACGGATGTTCACAAGAATTTCGGCAGACATATTTTGAAACCCTATCTGATCTTTAGTCGGGTCACAACTGTTGTTAAAGAGGCCCGGATAACATGCCGAGTAGAAAGACAAGGAGATCTCTGAAATGGCTGAAATCGACAAGCTTTTTAAATACATGGTTGAGCATGGCGGTTCTGATTTGCACTTATCAACAGGGGCACCTCCCATTGTTCGTATTCATGGAAAAATGGAACGTCTGGAGCAACCGGATTTAACTCCCGAAGCCACACAACGTTTGGTTTTTGAGATCCTCACTGAGAAACAAAAAAAGCTTTTTATTGAAACCTGGGAGCTGGATTGCTCTTACCACTTGCCGGGAGTGGGACGATTTCGTGTGAACGTTTTCATGCAACGCCGAGGTTTGGGTGCCGCCTTCCGAGTGATCCCTGAGAAAATTTTAACCCCGAAGGATTTGAATCTTCCTAAAGGGTTGATTGATTTGATCAATGTCCCTCGCGGTTTGATTGTGATGACCGGACCCACCGGATCTGGAAAGTCGACCACCTTGGCTGCTTTGATTGACGAGATCAATCGCACTCGCAACGAACACATTTTGACCATTGAAGATCCCATCGAATTTGTTCACGAAAATAAAAAATCGCTGATCAACCAACGGGAAGTTTCCAGCCATACCAAATCTTTTGCTTCGGCCCTGAAAGCAGCTTTGCGTGAAGATCCAGACATTATCCTTGTGGGTGAGATGAGGGATTTAGACACCATCAGCTTGGCAATGACCGCTGCGGAAACGGGTCACTTGGTGTTTGGAACTCTTCACACCAACAGTGCCGCAAAAACCGTTGATCGTATCATCGACGTTTTTCCCGAAGCCCAGCAAGCTCAGGTGCGAACCATGCTTTCGGAAAGTTTGCGCGGAGTGGTTGCACAGACTCTTTTTAAACGGGCGGACAAACCCGGTCGCGTGGCAGCTTTGGAAGTTTTAGTGAACACCCATGCGGTAGGGAATTTGATTCGCGAAGGAAAAACCTTTCAAATTCCATCGGCCATGCAAGTTGGTGGCAACCGCGGAATGATGACTTTTGAAAAGCACTTGTCGGAGCTGGTTTCTCAAGGAAAGGTTTCGAAGAAAGATGCGGATGCTTTTCTCGGAAAGAGCGCTTCCTCTGACTCTTCAGGATCTGGCGGTGGAAGTGGTGGTACAGGCGCTCCCGAGAGAAAAGCTCCTCCTCGTCCCGCAACTCCTTCCGAACCGTCAGCGCGGGAATTCCCTCGTCCGCAAGTGGCGCGAAACAATGCTCCTGGTACAGCTCCCGCTCCAATTTCAGCTGAGAAACGACCTGCAGCTCCCGCGGCTTCAAAGCCCGCAGCCACTCCACCCCCTTCAGACTCTGGGATTAAAATTCATGAAGATGTTGGTGGTGGAACCAAAAAGAAAACAGGCTTCTTTGGATTCGGAAAAAAGACCGGCTAGAGATTTTAAGATTTTGTCCACAGCATGAAGATCTCTTGCTTGCATGGAAGCTTTCTCATGTAACAATTTCAGCGCGAAAAATCACCTATAGGATCACCGCCACCCTATGCTAGGAAACTTCCAAACATTAAAAAACTGGGGAGGTCCTAATGAAATCAGTTCTATTTATGGCACTAACATTTTTCGCTCTAAATGCATTTGCGGGTGAAACCACGCTTTTCAAAGAGCTTGCGCAATCGACAGTCACAACCATGTATATGCGCTCTGGGGACAGCGTTTCCGTAAAATTGTTGGAGACAAAAAACACAGCAGAAGTCTTGTCTGAGAAGTGGGAAGTGACCCTTTCAAACGGAGCTGCCGTTGGATCTGCTTCTTATGAAGTTGAAGTGGTTCAAAAAGTCGGTGGCGCAAATGAAGGTGATGAAGTTGCTTCTGTTAAAGTGAAGTATCTCTTTGGAAACTAATTAAAAAGAAATCTGATAACTCAATGGAGCCACCACGGAGTTTCGCGACAGTGCGAAGCGATCTTGGTTGCGCTCCATTTCACTCAAGCCTTCAGATTCTAACAGCGAATAAAAAGAGCGCGGTTGGGCGGCGGCTTGATAAGTGGTGTACAAAGTTCCGGAAATCACTCCAATGGCAAACCCAATTGCAATGTTGTTCAAGTTATCTTGAGGTCTGCCGTAAAAACTCAAAGTGGATAAGCCCATCACAGCTCCGCCAAGACCCGCAAAAATGATTGTAGCCAATTGACGTTTGGGACCGGGCGTTCCCGAATAGTTGGCTGCCGCCTGAGCGTGAGCCACAGGTAAGGAGCCGAATCCCAACCCCACGGAAAGGGTTAAAATCATCAGCCACTTCATACAAAAGAGTCTTTGCGCCATGGTTCTTCCCCGTTCTCAATCACTTCGAAGCCAGACAGCTCCATGGGATCACTGAGATCCACAAATTTTAACCCATCCACCTGAGACGACGCGGGACCTTCCTTAAGAGCCTTTTCAAATTCCTGCAAAGCAAAAGGAGATCCTTCCGCCAGAATTTCAACCTCTCCAGAATTTAAATTGCGCACCCAACCTTTTAGGCCCAGGCTCTCTGCCTGCTCCTGACTAAATGCACGATATCCCACCCCTTGAACTCGACCAGAAATCAAGTAGTGTCTCAGAACTAAGCTCATAACAATAAGTTAGAAGCATTTTGACGAAATTAAAAGGATTAAATCATGGTTCCATTGAACCCCGAAAGTTTCGTAAATCTGGTGGATCACACCCTTCTTAAGCCCGACTCCAAAAATGAAGACCTTCAAAAACTTTGCACCGAAGCTCGCGAGCACAAGTTCTTCGCCATATGCGTGCACCCCTATCATTTGGAATTTTGCAAAAAAGCTCTGGAAGGTTCTGCCGTCAAATTGGCGACTGTGGTCAACTTTCCCTTGGCTTCGAACCTTCAATCGCAAGTGGAAAGCGAATGTTCTGAAGCCTTGAGGCTTGGAGCAGACGAAGTGGACACCGTTGTTCGATTGACCGAAGTCAAAAATAAAAATTGGGATGTGATCCATTCAGAATTGAAACGCTTAAAAAAGCTTTGTCAGGATCAGGTCTTAAAAGTGATTTTAGAAACCTGCTTACTGACCGAGGATGAAAAAATCCAGGTTTGCAAAATCTGTGAAGACACTGGAGTAGACTTTGTAAAGACATCCACAGGGTTTTCCACATCTGGAGCCACCGTAGAGGACATTCAGTTGATGAAGCAGCATTTTTCCCGCGGCATCAAGGCCAGTGGTGGAATTCGAGATCTTGCAACAGCAGAGGCTATGGTTCAGGCCGGAGCCACTCGATTGGGATTGAGCGCCAGTGTAAAAATCTTAAATGAACTTAAAACCCGGGGGAGCTCGTTTTGATCGTCACAGAATTTATTCAAACGAAAAAGCGACGGGGCCAGCATACCGAAAGTGAAATTCAGGAATTCATTCGTCAGTATGCCTCCGACCAAATTCCCGACTATCAGGTTGCCGCATGGCTGATGGCCGTTTGCCTCAACGGTTTGGAAGACGCCGAGACCGTAACTTTGACTCAAGCCATGGTTGATTCCGGCGAAAGATTTCATTGGGAGGACTTTGACCTCCCTCCAGCAGATAAGCATTCCACCGGAGGAGTGGGCGACAAAACCAGTTTGATCATTGCTCCCCTGGTGGCCTCATTTGGAATCCCTGTGCCCATGATGGCCGGACGCGGATTGGGATTTACAGGGGGCACCCTGGATAAAATGGAAAGCATTCCTGGATTTGAAACTCGGCTCTCTGTCAGCCAGATGAAAAGACAAATGAAAGACCTTGGATTTTTTCTGGTGGGTCAAACCGAGGAGATTTGTCCTGCAGACAAACGCATGTACTCGTTAAGAGATGTGACTTCCACCGTGGATTCCATTCCTCTGATCTGCGCCAGCATCCTTTCGAAAAAAATTGCCGAGGGGACACAAAGCTTAGTGATGGACGTAAAGGTTGGATCCGGCGCTTTTATGGACTCTATAGATAGGGCACAGAACCTTGCCAAAAAATTGAGTGAAATTGGAAAATTGAGTGGCTTAAAGGTAACTTCACTGATCACGGACATGAATCAGCCTTTGGGGCGCTTTGTGGGGAATGCCCTCGAAGTTCACGAATGCTTGGAAATTTTGACTTTGAATCCCACCTCGGATGGCTTCAAAAACTACCAAGACACTTTAGACCTCAGCATTGAGTTGGCAGCAGAAATGATCCACGCCAGTGGTTATCATTCGGAATTGGAGGAATGTCGCAAGGCTTGCCTTCAACGTCTTGAAAATGGAATGGCCTATGAGAATTTTGAACGCATGGTTTTTGCTCAAGGCGGGGACCTTTCGAGCTTTCAAAGAAAACGCACCCTTGAACTGACTGTGACGGCGGACGAAACCGGATTTTTTAAAGTTCTTTCCAATCGAAAGATTGGTGTTGCCAGTGTTCTTTTGGGCGGCGGTCGCATGAAAAGCTCAGATGACATTGATCCTCAGGTGGGAATTGAAGTGTTCCAAAACCATGGAGAAGAAGTTTGCAAGGGCGCACCTCTTTTTAAACTTTATTATCGAGATCAGAAGAAGCTGTCTTCTGCTCTAAAAAATCTGCAAGAATCATTTGAAATTCAAAATGAGCCGGTTCAGAAGTTGCCGCTCATCCACGAAAGGATTGTATGAACACTCTTTTTAAAAATTTAATGGAATCCAAAGAGTTTCTTGAAAAGAAAATTACCACTCCACCGAAGCTTGGATTTGTTTTGGGATCAGGGCTGGCCTCTTTTGGAAATTCGATTGAATTGGAACACTCCTTTTCGTTTTCAGACATTCCCCATTTTTCATCGGCTACGATCGAAGGGCATCCGGGAAAACTCTTGTTTGGAAAACTTCATGGAGTTTCAGTGGCTGTTTTACAAGGCCGCCTTCATGCCTACGAAGGTTTAGAGTTTCAAAAAGTGGTTCATCCCCTTCGCACTTTAAAAATGTTGGGGGTCGAAGATGTGGTTGTCACAAATGCCGCAGGAGGATTGAAAGCGACCATGAAGCCCGGCGAGTTTATGGTGATCACGGACCACATCAATTTCACGGGAAACAATCCACTGATCGGCGAAAACCTTTCTGAACTGGGCCCCCGGTTTGTGGACATGACAGAACCCTACAATAAGGACCTCACAAAACTTTTGCTGCAGTCTTTGAAGGCTCACAAAATTCGTCATTCAAAAGGTGTTTACTGTGGAGTGCTTGGTCCTACCTATGAAACCGCTTCTGAAATCCAAATGTTTAAAAAACTTGGCGGAGGGGCCGTCGGCATGTCCACTGTGGCCGAAGTCATTGCTGCCAATCACGCAGGCCTTCGAGTCGCGGGCATGAGTTGCATCACAAACCTAGGGACAGGATTGTCTAAGGTGAAGTTGACTCATGAAGATGTGAAAGAAGTGGCAAAGAAAGTAGAAAAGAATTTTTCTATTGCGCTGAAAGACTTCACCAAACGCTATTCGAAAAAATACTCTTCTTAGATTTAAAAAAAATTTCTTTTGAAAATTCACCAGAAAGCGCATTGGACGTGTGTCCAGATGCGTACTTTTTTATATGGACCGGAGACCAGTTTTACTCAAAGTTAGGCGCAACCAATACACCGACGAAAAACCGGACTGGCGGTCTATTTCCACTGATCTGAAAATATAGAAACGGGGGCGATGTCTTCATCGCTGGGCAAGGATTGCCACTCCATCTTGATAACCAAATGAGCCTCCACGGAAGGGGTTGTTCAGGTGTTCAGTTTCTATCGAATCGTCGTTCTCGCATTGGCCATTTCAGTTCTCTCAGCCTGCGGTTCTCCACAAAGCGGAGAACCTGTTTTCAAAAAAGCCGAAGGCTACACCTGCAAAGGATCGGTCATTAAAAATGAATATTTGGTGCGACTCAAAAATGGAGATTTGAAAGTCATCCATGCAAAATCTGAAGACGAATTTCTAAGTGGCTATTTTGAAAAACATAAAGATCAGATTCAAACGGCGGAACCTCACTACTCGATACACACCAGTGATTTTTTAATTCCCACTTCAGCCAACACCCTCAAAAAGAAAGTGAAGGAAGATTTAAGGTTCAACAACTGGGGTTCCATTCAAATTCACGCCGACAAATACTGGAGCCAAAACGTTTACGGCCAAGGAATCATCGTTGCTGTAATTGATACCGGTGTGGACTTGGACCACTTTCAACTGGCTTCGCAAATCTTGGAAAACGAGGGCGAAACTGGATTGGATGAAAACGGCAAAGACAAACGTTTTAACAACATCGACGACGACAAAAATGGCTACGTGGACGATTGGAAAGGTTTCGACTTTTACTTTGACCGTGGACTGACTGGTGACAATGGCGCCGAAGGACATGGCACCCACGTGGCTGGAATCATCGCCGCCAAACACAGCGAAGCGGTTGCCACAGAAAACAGCAAAGTGCTGGGCATCGCCCCGGGAGTTAAAATCCTTCCGGCTTCTTTTCTTGGTCCGGAAGGTGGAGGGTCCATCGAAGACGGAATCCGCGCCATTCGCTATGGCGTGGAGCGGGGCGCCAAAATCATCAACGCCAGCTGGGGCTCTAATGGGTGCTCGCTTTCACTTCGCGATGAAGTTCGCTCTTTGGCCGACAAGAATGTGATCTTCGTTTCTGCCGCAGGAAACAGTTCTAGCAACTTGGACACTTGGCCCGAATACCCGGCATCTTTTGAAGGCCTCACTCAGCTGACCGTAGGGTCCATCGACCAGAGCTTAAATATGTCGACCTTCTCCAACTACAGTGCCCGATTTGTAAACATCTTTGCCCCCGGCAGTGAAATCTCCAGCACTCTCCCAAAAAGTGCGGTTGCTGAGGGTGAAGCTCCTTATGGAACTTACAGCGGGACCAGCATGGCCACTCCTTTTGTTTCTGGAGCGGCAGCACTATTATGGGCGGCAAATCCAGAGGCTTCGGCCTTCGACATCAAAGCTCAACTTTTGAGCAAAGTTGCAAAGTCCCAAAGCTATGAAAACCAAACCCAGGGGCGCCTCGAGCTGTAACGCTGCGCGCCCATTCCCCGCTTCTCAAACTGCCAAAATCATCCTAAGCCATGGTAGTCTCTGCCGTTTGAAACACGAGGGGTTCTATGGGCGTTTGGATTTCAGATCTCAAAGATCATGTCGGTCAGTCGGTCACACTAAAAGGTTGGGTCTACAACTTTCGGTCTTCTGGAAAAGTGAAGTTTTTGCTTCTTCGAGACGGAACCGGTCTCTGCCAATGTGTATATTTCAAAGGGGAATGCGAAGACAGTGCCCTTGAGGAATTTCCAAATCTTTCGCAAGAAGCTTTTGTTGAAGTTCAAGGACTCGTCAAAGAGGAAGCTCGAAGTCCCGGCGGATACGAATTGGGAGCCACTCATTTAAAAGTGATTTCGAAAAGCGAAAACTATCCCATCTCTCCCAAAGAACACGGTACGGACTTTTTGATGACCAACCGTCACCTGTGGCTGCGTTCAAAAAGGCAACACGCAATTCTTCGCATCCGTGCAGAATTGATTTCTGCCATGCGCGACTTTTTTGATGGCCGCGGCTTTACCTTGATGGACGCTCCCATTTTTACTCCCAGTGCCTGCGAAGGAACGTCCACACTTTTTGAAACTCAATACTTTGACCAAAAAGCTTACCTTTCTCAAAGTGGACAACTTTATATGGAGGCGGCTGCCGCAGCCTTTGGAAAAGTTTATTGCTTTGGCCCCACCTTTCGCGCCGAAAAGTCTAAAACTCGAAGACACTTGATTGAGTTTTGGATGATCGAACCCGAAGTGGCCTTCAATGATCTTTATGACAACATGGAGTTGGCCGAGCAATTTGTAGAGTACATTGTTCAGCGCACTTTGAAAAACAAGGCCGAAGAGTTGAAAGCCATCGAAAGAGACACTTCTGGTCTTGAAAAAATCAAAGGACCTTTCCCAAGACTTCACTACGCAGAAGCCTGTGAGATCATTAAAAAGGAAAACCCTGATTTTGTGGTTGGAGACGACTTCGGTGCTCCTGATGAAACCATCATTAGCTCTCAATATGACAAGCCTGTTTTCGTTCATCACTACCCTGCAGCCATCAAAGCCTTTTACATGAAGGCAGATGATGACGATCCCAAGTACTCTATGAGTTGCGATCTTCTTGCAACGGAAGGATACGGCGAGATCATCGGTGGCGGACAGCGGGAAGAAAGTTATGAAACCCTTGTTGGCAAAATCAAAGAACACGATCTGAACCAAGAAGATTTTGATTGGTATTTAGATCTACGAAAATACGGAACTTTCCCCCACTCTGGATTTGGACTGGGGCTTGAAAGAACTGTGGCTTGGGTGTGTGGCTTAAACCACGTACGCGAGACGATTCCTTTTCCAAGATTGTACGGAAGATATCATCCCTAAAGAGGAGACATATATATGGAGATCCAAAGACCAACCACAACCAAAGAAAAGCTGGGCGCTTTTGAATCTTTGAACGAAGAAGCCTTTATTGGCGGAGGCGAAGCACGGATTGAAAAGCACAAAGCCGGAGGTCGTTTGACTGCACGCGAGCGGTTGGATGTGCTTTTGGATCCCGGAAGTTTTGTGGAGATCGATCGTTTTGTAAAACACCGTTGCTCCAACTTTGGAATGGAAAAGCAAAAAATTGCTGGCGATGGCGTTGTGACTGGTTACGGCCGAGTGAACGGCAAAACCGTTTATGTCTACTCTCAAGACTTCACCGTATTTGGTGGAAGTATGTCGCGAACACAGGCCAACAAAATTTTGAAAGTCATGGACATGGCTTTAAAAAACGGTGCGCCTTTGATTGGATTGAATGACTCTGGGGGCGCTCGCATTCAAGAAGGCGTGGAAGCTCTTGGAGGATATGCAGATATCTTCTTAAGAAACGTCACTTCTTCTGGAGTGATTCCTCAAATCAGCGCCATCATGGGCCCCTGTGCCGGCGGTGCGGTTTACAGCCCCAGTCTAACCGATTTTATCTTTATGGTGAAAAACTCCAGCTACATGTTCGTCACCGGTCCGGATGTGATCAAAGCGGTCACTCATGAAGAGGTTTCCAAAGAAGATCTTGGAGGAGCAACCACTCACTCCAGTAAATCTGGTGTGGCCCACTTCGCGACCGAAGATGATCGCAACTGTTTGTTGATGATTCGCGAACTGTTGAACTTCTTGCCAAGCAATAATTTGGATGACGTGCCTGTGATTCCCACTCAAGATCCCCCCGATCGTGTAGAAGAATCATTAAACAGTTTTATTCCTGATAGCTCCAAAAAGCCTTACAATATGCTGGAACTGATTTCTAAAGTTGTAGACGAAGGTTACTTCTTAGAAATTCACAAGCACTATGCTCAAAACATCATTGTAGGCTTTGCGCGCTTGAATGGTCGCAGTGTGGGAATCGTAGCCAACCAACCCCAAATTCTTGCTGGTTGCTTGAACATTGAGGCCAGCATCAAAGCGGCTCGCTTTGTTCGCTTTTGTGATGCCTTTAATATTCCCGTGGTCACCTTGGTGGACGTTCCTGGCTTTCTTCCGGGAACCGATCAAGAGTGGAATGGAATTATCACTCACGGAGCAAAACTACTTTACGCCTATGCGGAAGCCACAGTTCCCAAAATCACCTTGATCACTCGAAAAGCCTACGGTGGAGCCTACGATGTGATGTCTTCGAAGCATCTTCGTGGTGACATCAACTTGGCCTACCCCACTGCAGAAATTGCGGTGATGGGTGCGGAGGGCGCCGTAAACATCATTTCACGTGCAGCCATCGCGAAAGCATCGGATCCAGCCGCCGAGAGAACACGATTGACTCAAGATTACGAAGCCAAGTTCAACAACCCTTATGTGGCTGCAGAAGTGGGCTACATTGACGAAGTGATTGAACCTTCGATGACTCGCAAGAGACTGATCGATTCTTTGGAAATGCTAAAAAACAAACGGGATAGCAATCCCCCCAAGAAACACGGAAACATTCCTTTGTAGGAGAGACCTATGTTTAAAAAAGTTCTCATCGCCAACCGTGGAGAAATCGCAATTCGAGTGACTCGCACTCTTCGTGAATTGGGAATTGCTTCCGTGGCGGTTTACAGCGAAGCCGATCGAAATGGACTTCATGTCATGCTGGCGGACGAAGCTTATCACATTGGTCCTGCACCCAGTTCCGAATCTTATTTGCGGATCGACAAGATCATTGAAGTTGCAAAAAAATCGGGAGCGGAAGCGATTCACCCCGGATACGGATTCCTCAGTGAATCCGCCGAATTTGCAAAAGCTGTCAAAGAGGCTGGCCTGACATTTATTGGTCCAACCACAGAAAACATCATAGCCATGGGAGACAAACTCAACTCTCGGGAACTGATGAAGAAGGCGGGTGTGCCCACTGTTCCGGGAAGTCCCGGCCCAGTGACGACGGTTGAGGAAGCCGAGAAAGAGGCTCAACGCATTGGTTTTCCAGTGATCATCAAAGCCTCTGCCGGAGGTGGCGGAAAAGGAATTCGCGTGGTTCACGAACCCAAGGAGTTGGCTTCGTCCTTTCGAGCCTGCCAATCCGAAGGAAAGAATTTTTTTCGCGACGACCGTGTTTTTATCGAACGCTTTATTCAAAATCCAAAACACATTGAGATCCAAGTTTTCGGCGACACCCATGGCAACGTGGTTCACTTGTTCGAGCGTGAATGTTCCATGCAAAGACGCCATCAAAAGTTGATCGAAGAAAGTCCGAGCATTTCCGTTCCTGATGAAGTTCGTCAGAAGATGGGAGAAGTCTCGGTTACGGCCGCCAAAAGCATTCAATATGTGGGTGCCGGAACGATTGAATTTATTTTCGACAACAACACCAAAGAGTTCTTCTTTATGGAGATGAACACTCGTCTTCAGGTGGAACACCCTGTGACCGAAATGGTAACCGGATTTGATTTGGTGAAAGAGCAGATCAATGTGGCTCTTGGAAACAAACTGTCTTTCACTCAAGAGGACATCAAGCTCAAAGGTCATGCCATTGAACTTCGAATTTGCGCTGAAGATCCGAAGACTTTTATTCCAAGCCCTGGGTTGATTCGACGCTGCCGATTGCCGCAAGGACCTTTTGTTCGTTTGGACAACTGTGCCTACCCTGGCTACGAAGTTCCCATTCACTATGATCCCATGATTTCAAAAATGATTGTTTGGGGGAAAGACCGGGATCAATGCGTAAAGGGTCTTCAGCGCGCATTGGCTGAATTTATGCTCACTGGAATCAAAAGTAACATTTTGCTCCACAAGAACATTTTGATTCACAAAAAGTTCTTGGATGGCTCTTACACCACTCAGTTTCTAGACAATGAAGTGGCCGGCAAGAAGCAAAAGGAACTTTTTATGTTTGTGGACGAGGAAGTCTTTTTAATTTCCGCTGCCATCGAAGCTTATAACGAAAGCAAATCTCAAGATGTGAGTGATGTGAATGTTGCAAGTCAATGGAAACGGTCTGGACGCATTTCTGCATTGAGGAAATTCTGATGTTTTTCGAAGCTGAATCCAACGGAAAGAAATATCAAGTGAATGTGCACGAGACGAAAACTCATTGGAAAGTGAGTTTTCAGTCTGAGGGCGAAGAGTGGAAGAACTATGAAATTTCCAAGGAAGATTATCGTTACTTGGATGAAACGGTGAGCTTTCTTTTTAAAGACAGCTCTTACTTGATTGACGTGATTCCCAAAGGAACCGAATTCGACGTTTACACTCGTGGTGTTTACAAAAACTTTAAAATCTACAACGAAGAGACTCTTCTTCACGAAAGTCTTAAGGCTGGTGGAGCCATGGGCTCTGCGTCCAATTTGGCCTCAGGAATGCCTGGGAAAATTGTAAAGGTCTTTGTGTCTGCCGGAGACGTGGTTGAAGAAGGCGAACCTTTGTTGATTATGGAAGCCATGAAGATGGAAAACGAAATGCGCGCTTCTCACAGTGTGAAAATCAAAGAGGTTCTTGTAAAAGCCGGAGACAACGTGGAATCTGGCGCCCAACTGATCACCTTCGAACCGGTATAGGAATTTTATGAAAGAGCGTAAGTCTAAATTTTTGAACTCCAGTCAGATTGAACTCAAAAACACTTACACTCCTTCGGATCTTCCTGATCAAAATTTTTCCGACAATTTAGGCGATCCTGGAGAGTACCCCTTTACAAGAGGGGTTCAGCCCAACATGTACCGCGGTCGGTTTTGGACCATGAGACAGTATGCCGGTTTTGGCTCGGCCAAAGAGAGCAATGAGCGCTACAAAATGCTTATGGAAAAAGGAACCACGGGCCTTAGTGTGGCTTTCGACCTTCCCACCCAAATGGGCTACGATTCGGATCACATTATGTCCACAGGCGAAGTGGGCAAAGTGGGTGTTGCGGTCAGCTCGATTGAAGACATGGAAATTCTGTTTGATGGCCTTCCCTTAGGGGACATTTCAACATCCATGACCATCAATTCCACTGCGGGAATTTTGCTGGCTCTTTATATCGCAGTGGCAAAAAGACGAGGCATTGATCCCAAGAAACTTCGCGGAACCATTCAGAATGATTTGCTGAAAGAATACATCGCTCGGGGAACTTACATTTATCCTCCGAAGCCCAGTCTTCGATTGATCACAGATATTTTTGATTATTGCTCGAAGGAAGTTCCCGAGTGGAACACCATTTCAATCAGTGGTTACCACATTCGTGAAGCCGGTAGTACGGCCGCACAAGAATTGGCTTTCACTTTGGCTAATGGAATGACTTATGTTCAAGCGGCCATTGATAAAGGCTTAGATGTGAATCTGTTTGGAAAGCGACTGAGCTTTTTCTTTAACGTTCACAACAACTTCTTTGAAGAGGTGGCAAAGTTTAGAGCCGCTCGAAGAATGTGGGCGCACATTATGAAAGAGCGCTTTGGAGCCACAGATCCGAAAGCGATGAAGCTTCGTTTTCACTCGCAAGTTGCCGGCTCCACATTGACTGCTCAACAGCCCGAAAACAACATTGTCCGCGTGGCTTATCAAGCCATGGCCTCTGTGATGGGTGGCACTCAAAGTTTGCACACCAACTCTATGGATGAGGCCTTGGGGCTTCCCACGGAAAAGTCCGCAACCATTGCTCTTCGGACCCAGCAGATTTTGGCAGAAGAAACGGGTGTGCCAGATGTGGTGGATCCTTTGGCGGGTTCCTATTATGTGGAGTCTTTGACCAACGATCTTGAGAAGAAGGCCTTGGATTTGATCGAACGGATCGAAACCCAAGGGGGTGTGGTCACCTGTATTGAGTCCGGTTGGATTCAGTCCGAAATTCAAAACGCTGCTTATCAGTTTCAAAAGAATCTAGAAGGTGGCTCCGAGATCGTGGTTGGCGTAAACAAGTATGTCCTTGAAAACGAACCTCCCTTTGAGACTTTGAAAGTTTCCGAAGCTGTTGCCAATGAACAAATTGCGCGATTGAAAAAGTTTAAAAGCGGAAGGAATGCCGATGAAGTTGCATCGGAATTGGCAAAGATCACCGACGCCGCCAAATCTGGAGCGAACTTGATGCCACATTTTGTTTCTGCTGTGGAAAAACATGTGACTCTTGGGGAAATCTCCGACGCCCTTCGCGGTGTCTTTGGAAAATTCCAAGAAAAGATCACTCTTTAGTTCGGTTCACGTTCCATTTAAATTTCTATATCCAAGGATTCATAGAGACAGACACGCCCATCCATGGGCTCTACCAGTATTTGCTCTTCGAGCAAATCACTTCACGTTTACTGAAGGTCTATATCTATGAATCCTTGGATATAGAAATTTAAATGGGTCTTGAATGCCGACAGAAATCGCTAATCTTGAATTGAATTTTCTTTCGGCAATGACAAGGCGCTCAGAAAAAAATGCAACATTTTCAAGTGAGCACCATTAATTTTCTAAAAATGTAGAGACTGGAGCTAGGTTCTTCATAAAATCTTCGGGAGAATTCATGGCTCCTAAGTCGTGTCCCACTCCTGACAAAATCAACAATTCTACACTTCTCTTATTCTTCTTTGACGCTGCTATGAACTTCTTCGTCAACGACATAGGAACAAATGGATCCAGTTCTCCTTGCACTACGTAGACTGGGACGCCAATCTTAGAGGTCATTGCCAATGGATTTCTTCTAGAAAGATAGGTGGCGTCAGACTCAGATCCATAGATGTCTTCTCTCATTTCTCGTCTCGCTCCTATACAAGCAGGCAAGGAACATTTTTCCAGTGATGCATACACTTTTCTCAAATCTGATGGCGCCGCCATGGCAACTATTTTTTGGAAAGGATTTTTCGAATCAATAGAGATTAACAAAGCAAGAAATCCACCATAAGAATGCCCAGAAAGAAAAATCGGCTTATCAGAGTATATTGGATTCAACGCCAAAAAGGATTTCAATGATGAATATACGTCTTCTATCTCTCGATCGCCTAAATTTCCTTGAATGGTATTTTGAAAATTGACTCCATAACCACGGCTTCCTCGATAATCAATGCCCAACACACTAAAACCGATCTTTCGAAAGAACGATATAACTGCTGGCATTTCATTTCTAACCGAAATATGAGGGCCTCCGTGCAAATAAACCATTAGACCTTTATTATTTGCTGCAAATTGAGGATACAACCAGCTCGTTATGGACGTTCCGTCTGCTGACTGGGAAATTATAGGAATCTCTTCAATGTCTCCGCCACTCGATTTTATATTTTTATGAACGCAACCGCAAAATGTGATCGAAAGAATAATAAATGATATCCATTTTTCCATGTGATTTGGATAATTCACCCGAATCTCGAAGTCACTTTAATAGGTTTTAAAATGTTAAAAATAGAAATTTAAATGGGTCTTGAATGCCGAAGGAAATCGTAAATCTTGAATTTAAGTTTCTTTCGGCAATGACACAGCGTTTAGTCGGCGCTCAGAAAAAAATGCAGGTCAAAAACCTGCATTTTTCTGAATCACTTCACGATATCAAATGGATACTAGTGAGTGTGGAATTGACAATGTCTTTGATAAAAATTGCTCTGTCTAAGAGGACTTCTTTTTGTAATAGAATAATAGACAACTGACTGGCCAAGTTCTGGGTGCTGTGCCCAAATTTGAATTTTGCATTTCTCATGGTCTTGTAGAAATGCAATCCGCTTTACCTCATATCCAATGGAAACAAGAGCTCCTAGATCTTTTTTATTCGCGGGCGCAATGTCGTCTTGGCTTAATTTGTTTGAATAAATATCTGGAATAATATTAGAGAGTAAATATACCAAGGTACTCGGCTCATCAAAGTCCTCACTTGCAACGTGAGCCGGTTCCCTCATTTTTTTGCTATCTATTTTTGCGTGCGCGCATCCGGATATAATTATGCTCAAAAGAATAAGAGGTAAGTGTTTCATTACAATTCCTTCAAATTTTAGGTTAAATAGATTTCACCTCAAAAAGGCTAACACCGAATTGATTTTACTGTAAATAGTGAACGGTAAAAATAGACCCATTCTAAACCGCGGGGCGTTTACGGACCAAGAAGACAATCGCCCAAATTGCAGATTCATAAAGTAGCATCAATGGCGCCATCATCATACCCATGGAAATCACATCTGGGGGAGTCAAAAATGCCGAAACCAGCGCCAAAACTACAATGGCGTATCTGCGATTTTTCTTCAGGAACTGAGCATCAATCAATCCAATCAATGCCAAGATCACTAAAATCAACGGCAACTCAAAAGCCAATCCAAATAGAAGAGTGGTCGTGGTGAAAAAAGACAAATACTCAGATATTGAAATCATGGGTTTGTCTTCCATGCCACCAAAACCCATCAAAAAACTAAAGGCCATGGGATAAACAAAGAAATAGACAAACAAAATTCCGGTGATAAACAGCAAAGATCCAACGCCGATAAACGCACCCGCATACTTGCGTTCGTTCTCATAAAGACCTGGAGAAACAAACTTCCAAACTTGAAAAAGCCAGAAGGGACAGCTCAACACCACTCCGCCAGCTAAAGCCACCTTCACATGAGCCATAAACTTGTCCATCACTCCAGTGAAAATCAACCCCCCCTCTGGCAAATAAGGAAGAATTGGATTTCGAATCAAATCCATCAACTGTTCGGAAAAGGCCCAACACACACCCATCCCAACAGCAATTGCAAGGAAAGCATAAACCAAGCGCTTGCGAAGCTCCGTCAGGTGATCAACCAGGCTTTGCTCTTGGTCTTCCAAACTCACTTGTCACTTCCTTCGGAATCGCCATCCAAATTGAGGCTAAGTTGTGCGTCTTTCCCGGGCGAGCTCTGTTGCACCGGCGGCATTTCCTCCACCATGGGCTCTTGAGATTTCATTTGATCGGGAGTGGTGTGAACCTGGTCATTGAGATCATTCAAATATTCATTCTTTCGTCGCTCCCAATCCCGGAAAGCTTCGTTGTCTTTGATGGACATGGAAAAATCAGAGGTGGCCCGTTTCCATTCGTTGATCAGGCGGCCAATCATGCGGGCCACTTCGGGCAGCTGCTTGGGGCCGATAAAAACCAACGCCACAACTGCCAGTAAAATCAATTCCGAAAACCCAAGGTTGAACATGGACCTCTCCTAAAGCCAGCGCTTTCGCTTAAAGTAGTAAAGAAGAGCCAGCGCGACAACCAACATTAAACCTAAGGAAAAAAAATACCCGCCCTGCCAAGTAAGCTCTGGCATGTACCTAAAATTCATCCCATAAACCCCGGCAATAAAGGTCAGAGGCGTAAATATGGTGGCAAAGACCGTCAAAACCTTAATCACCTCGTTCATCCGCTGATTCAGCATGTTTTGGTAAGCGTCCACCTGGCCTTTTAAAAGCTCCCTATACCCGTCAATGGTTTCCACAATATGAATGGAGTGGTCATAGGCATCTCGAAAATACCTTTTTGTGGATTGCTGAATCTCATCTTTCTTGCTGGAAAGAATGGATTTCAAGGAATCACGAATCGGCACCGCCGATTTTCGAAGGAACAAAAATTCATTTCTCAGTTCGATAATTTTGTGGGAATCAAAGTCGTCCATCTCTTCGCGCAGCTGTGCATCCAATTTCTCAACACGTGCACCGAGGTTTTCAACGGCGTCATAATAATCATCGATGACCCGATCGATCAGAGCATAGAAAAGATAATCCGCCTGTGCTGACCGCACGTTCCCCAGTCCTTTTTGAATGCGCTCTTTGATAGAGGAAAAGGTGTCTGCGGGATGTTCCTGAAAGGAAATCACAAAGCCTTCCCCAAGAAAAATACTGATCTGCTCGAAGGAGACTTTTCCCGAGTCTTTGTCTTCAAGCTTTGGTAGCTTCACAATCACAAAGATCAGATTGTCCAACTCTTCTACTTTGGGTCGATGATCGGTGTTTAAAACATCTTCCAACCATAGCGAATGAATTCCAAACCGCTCACCCACATCCACCATAATGGATTTTTCAACTGAGCCCGTAATGTTTAACCAAGAAACGTTTTTGGGATTGGTCGCAAGTTTGGCTGCTTCATGAAGATCGACCAATCGTCGTTCGTCAACAGAATCGGGGCTGTAAGAAATCAAAGTCATCTCTACAGGAACATTTTTAGATTCACCCAGATAGACTAAGGAACCGGGAGGAAGTCCTTTGCGTTTTTTGCGCGGCTTTAGAAAACGTGACATTCAGAAACCTCTTTACGAGGCCTAAGCGTATCAACGAATCTAAATTGATGTCTATTGTTTGATTCCCTTGGCTTTGCTCAATTCGCTGTTTAACACACCTTTCTCAAGCAACTGATCCTCTGCCAATTTTGATCCGGTTGCCAAATAGCGGTCGTACAGCCTTAAAAGATCCTGATCGGTTTGAACTTGTGACTTTTGAGAAATAAAGGTCAACACATCCACGAACTCCACAAACCGAGTGGAAAAGCATCCGTAGACTTCGGCCATAGAGGAATCTTGAACTTCTCTGGCCACACTTCCATAGGCCACTCCACCCATATCTACATAGTAATCAATATCAACGATTTTTCGATTGAGCGAGTCTCCAAAAAATCCACTGATATATAGACTGGTGTCTCCAAGACGACGAAAAAGGTCCATGCGAACCCGTGACGAGTTTTCATTTTGAGCTCTCAGGTACATTTCGGCCAAGGTGTCTCGCTTGTACTTTCCTGTTTCTTGATCCACTTCATATAGATTTTCTGGAAGCATAAATCTTTCCAAAAGATCGACCAAATAGGTCTTTGAAAGTGGATGGGGATCAAAGCCAAAATGTTTCAATGCACTTTCCAGTTCTTCTGAAAAGTATTCTTTGGAACTGACAAACAGTTCTGATCCTTTGAGGGATTTGCGACCTTCCTCTGAACCCATGAAACCTTCACCTCACAATAAAATAGCCTTAGATTCTTTTCGGAATCTTTTAACTACTAATTTATCGTGAATTCACCTGGAGATGGGTCCTCAGAGCGGTCTCCTGGATGTATAGCCAGGAGAACTGGATCATTCTGAAACAATGTTCATTTGAGATCTAAATTTTTTTGATCGCTTCAATAATTGGAGCTTTTCGCAATGGAAATTGCCGAGCTTTGATCCGTGTAGATGGTTATGGAGTCTGGTCCATCGGAAACCGTGCGGACAGCTTTCCCCAATCGCTTCAAAAGAAGATCTTCTTCCTCTTTATCAATGGCATTTCCACAATTTGCAGAAGTGCCTAAAAGATCTGAAATTCGAAGCTGGCCCAGAGATCCACTGGTTTGATATTCATACTGACCATAAAAGGTGTTGCAAGGACCTTGCACCACCAGAGTACCGTCTGACTGAAACTCTACCGTATGAGAGCTGCTTGCAGCTTCCTCTTCGTAAATTGCAGCACATTCCACTTCAAGTTCGGTGGTGTCCAAATCAGGACAGCTGCTTGTGGCAATAAATTTGTTCACTTCATAAGTCCCAGACAAAGAAGCTTTGGAAGTGGGCGTTGGAGAGGACCCCAGGGCGTCTGGTGCACTTGGACCCACAGCACCACCACAGTTTTGAAAACCCACCAATAAGCCCAAACAGGCGACAGAAACGACTATGGCTCTAACTTTCATTGAGACCCCCCGACAATAGTCTTGTCGAGCAAAAGTCGATCCAACTTTAGGCTAATCTCTTGATTCTGAACGAAAAAACTTTAAACACCGTCTAAACTTTAATGATCAATTCTCATTATGAGACAATAGAAAGCACGTGCTGCTGCCCAAAGATTCTTTGAGAAACTTTGAGCACTTCATCCAAACCAATAGGCTCAATGTGTTTTGCGAACTCAAAAGTTTCCGTGGGATTCGTTCCATACAGTTGATCGAACATCAAACTCGAACTCAAGCTAGCATTTCTTTGAAGGTCAATGTCATGACGGCCCATCAAATATCTTTTTGCACGCTCCAACTCTGCCGTGGAAATTTTTGTAGAGCTGATACGGTCAAATTCATTTCTCATCATCTCGATGGCCTTGTTTGTTTTGGAAGGAGTGCAACCTATGTAGGCCCCGAAATATCCTCCCTCCAAAGCTTCCATTCTCAAAGGTGAAACCGAGTATGCCAAAGAAGCTTTGTCTCTGAGTTCTACAAAGAGTCTTCCCCCCTGTCCCGCAAGCACCGCCTGAATGATGTTCAGCGCATATCGATCTTCATCTTTTAAATCCAAGCCCGGATAGCCCAAAACGATATGGGTTTGCTCTTTTTCAAAATCTTTTACGATTTTTCGAGATTCAGAAAGTCCGTTAAATGGAATCCGAGGAAACGGAACAGATTCATCCTTCCAGTTTTCAATCATTCCATTCAAACTTTCTACAAGTTTGTTCTTTTCAATAGCGCCAGAGCAGCTGATCACAAGACCCTTAGGCCCTAACGATTTTTTCCAAATTTCGCGAACTTCTTTTTGACCAAGATGTTCCAAGGATTTCTCGCCACCGAAAGGGTCTCTCCCATAGGGATGATCCTTAAACATTTCCTGCATAAATTGGAGCATGCAGTACTGCGCGGGATGATCCGATCTCATAGCAATCTGGTCTTTCATAGATTGAACTTCCCGCTGCAAAACATTTTCAGGAAAGCTGGGCTTTCTCAAAAGATCCGAAAACAGCTCCAGTGACGGATCAAAGAAGGACGTCAATGTGGTCAGTGACATTCCAATGGTGTGTCGACCCGCAAAGGAGGAAACCGAAGACGCCAAGGATTCCATTTTTGCATTGATCTCATCCTCTGAAAGTTGATCTGATCCAGACATCCAAACTCTGGATAGCAACTCTGCCGCGCCAAAGGATCCTTCGGATTCGAAACGAGCTCCACCCAAATGGCCCGCTCTTAAGCTCACCACCGGGGTGTCAAAACTGGGCCGATAAATCAATTGAGCTCCGCCATTCAGCTTTACCTGCTCAAAGTAATCGGTTTCCTTTAAAACATTTTTAGAAGCTGGCATTCGAAAAGCCTTAAATTTTCCTTTTTTCAATCCTTTTAAGGAAGGGCTCTTTCGATCAAAGACTTTGACGTAGGATTTCACAAACTTCCGCGCAGAAACTTTTACTTTTTCCGAACAGCCTTCCTCGGTCATTGAAATGATTTTTAACTTTTCAGGTTTTAGATATTTTCGAAAGACCTTCATAAGATCTTTCAGTTCCATAGTTTTGATAGTTTCTAAAATTTCTTCGAAGTGATCCGGGTCTTCAAAAAGATCTTCGTAGTGACCATATTTTCGAGCCAGACCATCCACAGTTTCCATCGAGTAAAATTGTTCACTGAAAAAATTGACCTTTGCTTTGTCCAATTCTTCTTGTGTGGGTGGGTTGTCCACAAACTCTGTTAAAGCCTCAATCATGTCTTTAAAAAACTCTTCCTGCTTTTCTCCCTTCAGCGAAGAGGTCAGCGCCATAAAGCCAGAGTCTTTTGCAGAAAACACACCGGCTCCAGATCCAAGCACCGAAGCCTTTTGAAGACGTAAATATTTATGGAGCCGCGAACTTTCCCCTTGTCCCAAAATCAACGCCAACACCTCAAGGGCCTGCATGTCTTTGTGACTGGCTTTGGGCAAAGGCCAGGTCAAATAAACCAAAGTCTCTTTGAACTTTCCTTCCTTAACGACCAACTTTTTGTGGTCATCAAAACTCCATTTTGATCTTTTGGTTTTTCTTAAAGGGTTTTCTTTAAACTTTCCAAAATGCTCTTTGATTTTCTCTTTCATTTCTTTGGAGTTGAAGTCGCCCACCACAAGAAGAAACATGTTTTTGGGATTGTATCGACCTTTGAAATAATCTTGAATTTGCTGCTGAGAAAACTCACGCACATTTTTTTCGTATCCAATCACAGGCTTTTCGTAAGGATGTCCTTTATAAAGCGTCGAAAATAAAAGTCGGCTGGCCTGTCGATTCAAAGAATCCTGACCTCGTTTGATTTCTTCAACGACCACTTCTCGTTCGCGATCAATTTCCTCTTCGTCAAATAGGGGGCTTCCCATCATTTCAGAAATCACTTTGAGTCCTGTGTCTTCGAATTGCTTGGACAACGTGACGTAAAAGACCGTTTGATCAAACGATGTGTAGGCATTGATTTGGCCTCCTGAGGCCTCTACCGTGGCCGCAATTTCACCCACTTTGAAGGACTCGCTGCCCTTAAAAACCAAATGTTCAATAAAGTGACTGATTCCCTCTTCCCCCGGCAATTCATCTGCACTGCCAGTTCGCACCCACATTTGAACGGAAACCACCGGAGATTTGTGACTTTCAACGAGTAAGACTTTCAATCCGTTTTTTAGTTGAATTTTTCGGCACTTCAATTCATGACTCCTGTTGTGAGCTTATCCATTTACGTCCATACACCCTATTGCCTTCAGCGCTGCAGATACTGTGACTTCACAACTTTCGAAGCCACAGAGATCTACCGTCCTGAAAAATACTTCAATGACCTTTTCAAGGAAATTGAACAAAGGAATTCGATTTGGAAAGAGCGTCAGCTCAATAGCTTGTATTTTGGTGGGGGCACCCCAAGCCTCGTCGATCCTGAGCTTATCATATCCACTCTGAAGCATCTCGCCAACGTTGGTTTTGAAATCCATCCCACCACAGAGATCACAATCGAAATAAATCCCGCAACACTGACCGAAAAAAGTTTGGACCAGTACTTAAGTGCAGGAATCAATCGCTTCAGTGTGGGCGCACAGACTTTTGATGACACTCTTTTGAAAAATGCGGGTCGAAAGCACGATGCCAATGACACTCGCCAGACTTTGCAAATGTTGAACTCTCGGGATCTCAATTACTCTTTTGATCTTCTCTTTGCGCTTCCCCATCAAACTCTGTCGCAGCTTCAAAAAGATTTGGATGAAATATTAGATTGGGCTCCACCTCACTTAAGCACTTACTGTTTAACAGTTCCCGAGGGACATCCCATGTCTTTTCATCGACCGCTTGAAGAGGTTCAGGTGGAGATGTTTTCGGAAATTGAATCTCAGCTAAAAAAGATCCATCTTTTCAAATACGAACTTTCTAACTTTTCTCGCCCTGGCTTTGAGTCCGTTCACAATTTTAGCTATTGGAACGATCGCCCCTACTGGGGAGTTGGTTTGAGCAGTCACTCCTACGATCCCCGAGCGGGCGAATATGGAACGCGCTTTTGGAACACAAAATCCATCAAAGCCTATCCCAGTGAGGTTCAGCGAAGTGGCGATCGGATTTCCGATTTCCATTCAGAGGACCAAAGAGAGGAACTGAAACTTCACGAAGCCATGACGGACCTTTGCCACATGTACCTTCGTACCCTCGATGGCCTGCCTTTGGCTGCGCTGCAGAAATTCCCGAAGCCCGCCCAGACTTTGATCGAAAAGAATCTTCTCGGCTTGGTTGAAGATCAGCTCCTTAAAAAGGAAGAAAATCACTGGAGATTGACACCGGAAGGCGAGCTGAAAAGCAACCTGATTTACGCAAGATTGACCTTCCTGAAAGAAGATCTCCCGTCAGATTGACATTGAGAAAAACTCTCCCATATTGAAGGCTTAGAGATGTTTAAGCCCCGACTCAGGAGAACTCATGAGCGAAGAATTGAAAAACGAAAATACCGAAACCTCGGCCGAAACCACATCTGAGAATGACACCCCTGATTTTGAAGAACAACTGAAGCAAGCCAAGCAAGATTACCTCTATTTGGCGGCAGATTTTGAAAACTATAAGAAAAATGCCATCAAAGAACGTTCCGAATTGGTGAAGTTTGGAAACGAACGGGTTTTGCGTGACCTCTTGGAGGTTATGGACAACATGGAACGCGCTTTGATTGCCCACACCGGTGAAGAAACCAAAGAAAGTTTGGCTTCTGGAGTGGAAATGATTGTTTCTGAAATGCGTGGCCTTCTGCAAAAATTTGGTGTGAAAGAAGTAAACTGCGAAGGAAAGGCCTTCGACCCCAACATGCATGAAGCTTTAAGCTCGGAACCAACAGACAAAGTTCCAAACGGTCATATCACTCAAGTTTTTAAAAAGGCCTACACTTACAACGATCGACTTTTGCGTCCTGCCCAAGTGGTGGTCGCCACAGAACCCAAAGAGAAGGGGTAATCTCACGTGGCCAAAAGGGATTATTACGCGGTACTTGGGGTTTCTCGATCTGCCAGCGCAGATGAAATTAAAAAAGCCTATCGAAAGTTGGCTTTAAAGTTTCACCCCGATCAGAATCCCGGCGACACAAAGGCCGAAGCAAAGTTCAAAGAAATTTCGGAAGCCTACGAAGTTTTAAAAGACGATAAAAAACGAAAAATGTACGACCAGTTTGGTTTTGCCGGTCCCGGTGCCGCAGGAGGACCTGGTGGACCTGGTGCGGGACCCGGTGGTTTTGCCGGAGGATTTGGGGGCTTTAGCGGAGGCTTTGACCCTCGAAGTGGGGGGCCAGAAGGCTTCAACGATTTTTTCGGCGACTTTTTTGGAGATGTTTTCTCCGGCGGTGGACGTGCTTCCGGAGGGCCTCGGCAAACGCGGGGGAGTGATTTGCGCTACTCCCTCTCCATCAGTTTGGAAGAAGCGGCCACTGGCTGCGAGAAAAAAATCAGCTTTATTCGAGACCGTGGTGGCAAGGAAGATGCGGCGAAGCTTTCCATCAGCGTCCCCGGAGGAGTCAAAGAAGGTCAGCGCCTAAAACTTCGTGCCGAAGGCGACCAACCTTTAGGAACTTCCAAGCCGGGAGATTTGTATGTGATTGTGCAACTTCTTCCCCATCCTCTGTTTAAAAGACGGGACAACGATGTGCTCTTGGAGCTGCCTGTTTCCTTTGTGGATGCACTTTTGGGAACAAACGTCTCTATTCCAACGTTAACTGGAAAAGCCAATTTGAAAATCCCCGCTGGCACTCACCCAGGCCAGGTCTTTCGTCTTAAAGGAAAGGGATTTCCTGATATTGGTGGGTATGCACCGGGCGATATGCTCGTTAAAGTGATTATTGATATTCCGAATGAATTGAACGATTCCGAACGGAAGGCTTTGGAAGCTTTAAGATCTGCTGGAGAACAGTCTCCCCTTGTGAAAAGCTACAAAGAACAGGTTCAAAAGCTATTTAGAAATAGAGGTTCTTCTTGAAAAAAATTTTCGCCGCCTTTGTTCTTCTCGCCCTGACCTCATGTCAAACCGGACCCAAGAAAGAGCCTCTGGTTCAAGCGCCTCCAAAAGCACAATCCGAACTGGAACAGGCTCAACAAGACTTGAGTAAAAATCGAAAGACTTCGAAAAAAGACGCCATTGCAAAACTGAAGTCATTGGTCCAAACCCACCCCAATTCGGATGTGGCTGATTCTGCATTGATGACCTTGGGCCGCATTTACTACACCGACAAAGATTACAAAATGGCCTACGAATATTTTGTTCAGGTGGTTCAAAGCCCCGTGGTCAGTCCCAACGAAGATCAAGCCACTTTGGGAGCGGCTCTTTCCCTGACCAAACTTGGAAGAGTGGATGAAGCTTTGACCATGACTGATCGAGGACTCAAGCTTTCAAACCTCTCACAAAAAGTCGCCCATGAACTTCATCAACTTCGATTTTCATTGTTAAAGGACACCGGAGACCTTTCTCAAGCTTTGGTTTCGTTGAGCTATTTGGTTTCCCAAGAGCCCGATTCTTCCAAACGAGACCTCTTAGAAACTTCTGGAATTCCTATCCTACATAAGATTGATTTGCGCGGACTGCGCGGGCTTTTGATGGAGCCCATCTTAGACAGTTATAAATCTTATTGTGCTTACCGAGTGGGACTGGCCGAACTTCAAGCTGGCAGACGATCTGATGCCCAAGATTTTTTCCGCGAATCGGTCCGGTTCAAATCCGATTCCCCTTCTGGTCAGCAAGCACAAAGATATTTGGAGCAATTCCGCGCCGCTCGTGAAGTGGACTGGCGCTCCATCGGAGTGGCTTTGCCTCTTTCTGGGCGTTATGAAGCGGTCTCTCAAAAAGTACTTAACGGACTGGAACTTGGTCTAGGTCTCTTTGATGACTCGAGCACTCCTTATAAATTGTCGGTTCGAGACAGCGGTGTGAACTCACAAACAGCCGCCAATGCGGTGGAAGATTTGGTTTTAAAAGATCACGTGATTGCAATTACTGGAAGTATTCTCAGTAAGACGGCTCCTATCATTGCTCGCAAGGCCAATGAGATTGGAGTGCCCAGTGTTCATTTGGCGCAAATCTCCTCTTTAACAAATGAAGGTCCTTTGGTTTTTCAAAACTCCATCAATTCCAAAGCCCTGATCCAAAAATTGGTTTCCGTGGCCATGGATCAAATGAACTTGAAAAAGTTTGCCATACTTTTTCCCAACGATGCCTATGGTGTGGAATACGCCAACCTATTTTGGGATGAAGTCGAAAAGCGTGGTGGAAAGATTTCTGCCGCTCAATCTTACGGTTCTGATGAAACAGATTTTAGAGATTCCATTAAACGCCTTGTGGGTACTTATTATGTGGAAGACCGTCAGGTGGAATATAAAAGACGACTTAAAAATTGGAATGACCAACAGAAAGGATCTCGAAAAGAAGTTCCTGAAGACTTGCTTCCCCCCATCGTAGATTTCGATGCACTTTTTGTTGCTGACGGACCTAAGACCATTGGCCAGGTGGCTCCCATGCTCGAATATTTGGGCATTGGGAAACTGCAGCTTTTGGGGACCAACCTTTGGAATACAGCAGAGTTTGTTCGACGCGGACAAAAAAATGTGGAAGGTGCTGTTTTTGTAGATGCAGCCATCAACTTTTCAGACCAGCTTTCTCGATCTCAGTTCTTTAAGCACTATGTTGAAGTTTTTGGCGAGGAGCCGGGACTTTTTGAAGCTCAAGGTTATGAAACTGCGCAGATTTTGAAACAATTGATCTCTAGAGGGGCCGATGACCGGGAAGAATTGGCCCAAGCCCTCTCGAGATTAGGGAGCTTTTCGACCATTGGCGGAAGTGCCGTCATGAATGAGAACCATCAAATTGAGAAGCCCATCTTGGCGCTGACAGTTAAGGACGGTCAAATTACCCCGCTTTGAATAACTTTTAACCTGATTTTTAATCTCTCCTGTCTTAGGTAACAGAGAGACCACAGCCAGATGTTGGTCGAGGGGGAGGTTAAAATGGATCGCGAACAAGCCATCGAAATCTGCAAAATGAAACTGATTGAGAAAAAATCAAATTTGCTCAACCGCATTCGAAACCAACATCAGGAATTTTTAAAAAGAGATTCCACCTCTCGCGGAGATGAGGGTGATCAAAGTATGGGCGTTATCAATGAGCACCAGCACTTTGTCAGTCACCACCTTTTGCGAAACCAACTTTTAGAAGTGGAACAAGCCTTAGGTCGCATCGAAAGCAACAGTTTCGGAATTTGCGAAGAGACTTTGGAAGAAATTGAAACCGCCCGTCTTTTGGCCATTCCTTGGACGCGCCTCAGCCTTGAGGGTGCGGAATTGCGAGAAGCCAAATAAAATTGATTCTTTCCCGCGCTGCAAAAGCTTTTGGCCATCATCCATAAAAGGTGTACTTCCTCTCTTATGGATGAAGGTCTAGAAGTCCTCATTGAGGAGAAGAAAAAAATCCTGGAAAGATTCTCCTTACGGAAAGCAAATCGACTCGGTCTGATGAAAAGATTGCGTCGGGCTCTGCGCGTGGAGCAGAGACTGTCTCAGAAAAACCACAAGCCTAAGGACGAAATTATTGTTTAGAGCTTAAAGCAAATGTTCGGGCCGCCGAGAAGGAGTTACAGCGGAGGAACGAATGAGCTTTGATGATAAAGTAATTGATGTGCCAGAATCACTACCCCTTCTACCTGTTAGAGACATTGTGGTTTTCCCTTACATGATCCTTCCCCTTTACGTGGGCCGTGATTCTTCAATCAAGGCAGTGGAAGAATCCCTTTCTAAAAATCGATTGATTTTCTTAGCTTCTCAAAAAGACATTGCCGAAGAAAATCCTAGCCCTGAATCCATTTACCCCATTGGAACAGTGGCCATGATTATGAGAATGAGAAAACTGTCCGATGGTCGAGTAAAAGTTTTGATTCAAGGCGTTTGCAAAGCAAAGATCACCGAGTTCAACACTTCCGCTCCTTATTTCGAAACTAAAATTGAGAAAATTTCTGACACCGTACACAGCGCCAGTGAAGTCGAAGTGGAAGCTTTGATTCGCACTGCAAAAGAGCAATTGGAAAAAATCATTGCTTTGGGACGCATGCTTTCTCCAGACATCCTTCTTGTTTTGGATGATGTCACAGATCCTGGACGTTTGGCTGATTTGATTGCCAGCAACCTCGGATTGAAAGTGGCTGAAGCGCAAAAAGTTTTGGAAACTGACTGTCCTGTTGAAAGACTAAAAGTTGTAAACCAAATTTTGGCCACTGAGTTTGAAGTTCTAAAAACTCAATCTAAACTTGGAAATCAAGGCGCCAAAGAAGACACCGGAAAAGCTCAAAGAGAACATTTTTTGAGAGAACAAATGAGAGCCATTAAAAATGAGCTCGGCGACAATGATCCCAAATCTGAGGAACTGGAAGAAATTCGCGAGAAAGTGAACAACTCTGGAATGCCTCCTAAAGTTCAAGAAGAAGCTTTGAAACAATTGGCTCGACTTGAAAGAATGCATCCCGATGCTTCTGAAGCCAGCATGGTTCGTACCTACTTGGATTGGATGGTAGATCTTCCTTGGAATGTCTCCTCCAAAGACAACTTGGATTTGCAGCGTGCAAAAGAAATCTTGGATGAAGACCACTACGATCTTCACAAAGCTAAAGACCGCGTTCTTGAATTCTTAGCTGTTCGAAAACTCAAAGAAAAAGACATGAAAGGTCCTATTCTTTGTTTTGTAGGACCTCCCGGAGTTGGAAAAACCTCTCTTGGAAAGAGCATTGCTCGCTCGATGGGCAGAGAATATCACCGCATCGCTTTAGGTGGAGTCAAAGACGAGGCCGAGATTCGTGGTCACCGCCGAACATATGTGGGCGCAATGCCAGGTAAAATCGTTCAAGCTTTAAAACAGGTTAAAACCAACAACCCTGTGATCGTTTTGGATGAGATTGACAAATTGGGTTCTGATTTTAGAGGTGACCCCAGTGCCGCAATGCTTGAGGTGTTGGATCCCGAACAAAACTCAACCTTTAAAGACAACTACTTGAATGTGGATTTTGATTTGAGCAATGTGTTGTTCATCGCCACAGCCAACGTTTTTGAAAATATCCCTGCAGCACTTCGTGACCGTATGGAAACCTTGCACATTTCTGGTTACACCGATTCAGACAAACTCTTTATCGCAAAACAACATTTGGTTCGTCGTCAGATGGATGCAAATGGAATTGGTCCTGACCAAATCGAATTTACTGATGAAGGTCTAGGATTCCTTATTGCTCACTACACTCGTGAAGCGGGTCTTCGAAATCTCGAAAGAGAAGTGGGATCTGTTTGTCGAAAAGTTGCTAAAAAATATGTGTTTGGTGAAGTTGAAAAAGTTGTTGTGGATGCAGAAGTGGTTCAAGAACTTTTGGGTCCTGCAAGATTCTTAAAAGAAGAGCGCTTGAAAGAAAACCAAGTGGGAGTTTCAACAGGTTTGGCCTGGACTCAAGCTGGTGGAGAAGTGCTTTACGTAGAAGCTTTGAAAATGAAAGGAAAGGGTGGACTCACTCTGACCGGACAATTGGGTGATGTGATGAAAGAATCTGCTCAAGCCGCTGCTTCTTATGCACGGGCAAATGCAGATTGGCTTGAAATTGATCCTGACTGGTTTGACGAACACCAAGTTCACATCCACTTGCCTGCGGGTGCCATTCCTAAAGATGGACCTTCGGCTGGGGTGACTTTATCAACCGCTTTGATCAGCCTTGCAACAGGCGTCCCTGTTAAGAAAGACGTGGCCATGACCGGCGAAATCACTCTCTCTGGTCGAGTTCTACCTGTTGGTGGGATTCGTGAAAAGTGTCTTGCGGCACTCACCCACGGAGTTTCAACAGTGATCTTGCCTTTGGCCAACAAGAAAGACGTTGTGGACATTCCTGAGGATTTCAAAAAGAAGATGAATTTCATCTTCGTTGAAAACCTAGACGAAGTTTTTGCAATGGCTTTGGATCGCACCGAAGAAAGCAAAAAGCCTGTGGGAAGAGCTGCCAAAAAGGGCAAACCCACTTCCGCGGCAGCATAAGAACTTTTAGTTCTGAAGCTCTTTGCTAAAAAAATAAGCCGTCACTAAGTTCAGGGTCTCAGGTTTGGGACCCTTTGCTACAACAATCAGCAGTGATTGATCTTCTGTTTCGTAAATCATCTCTATGGTTTGATTGCCCTTGGTTGAAAGCCTCACAATATCTGGAGGATGACCAAAGGCCGCTCTCAACAAATTCAAATCGATGTTGTGCTTTAAAAAGATCTTTGCCCGAACCATGGGTGTCAGCGTGACTGCCAATGGACCTCGAGGAATTTCCCAGCCCCCTTCCAGCTTTCTAAAAATGCCGCTGGAAATGGAAAACTGAAAACCGCGGTACTTTTCAGATTCCGCAAGCTCTCTCATGAGTTTGGATTCATCATAGACTGTCGAGGGTCGGAAGAAATCCAAAAGAGTCACGGATTTGGTTCTTCCAGGAGTGAAGGCTTGCTGGACTTCCGCCGCGTAGACGTAATCTCGGTAACGCTTTTTATCGCGAACTGTGTGAAAGAGAACCAGAATGTTTCTTTTGTTTTTTCGAAAGCTGCTGACCTGAGAAGTTTGAACCATTTCCTCCAAATCAAAATCATCCAGCCGGTGGCGCTCTGCGGACTCCAAAGCTCGGCGGCGAATTTCAACTTTGACCCGTGCGTAGGTTTTGCTGTTGGAAATTTCCTGATTTCGGGCCAGGGCCTTTTCACAAAAGGAATCCTCTTTGGCCCAGGTTGATCCCGCAAAAAGAACCAGGGCAACAAAAAGCCAAAGCTTTCCCCACTGGCACCCGTTCAACTTTTCAACAGGACCTGAACTATTTCCAAATATTTTCAAAAGCCTCTCCCCTGAACCGCATTGTGCTGAACTCTGAATATGAAATGGCATTTCAACTGTCAATTTGCAGACTTGATTTTGCAAAGATGGGACCGGGATGCTTAGAACTGATCGAGCTCCAAATCGAAGTCCAAGGCCGAAAGCGAAGAGGAACTTCGCATGGGAGCCGCCGCTGCCGCTGCAGGCTGCTCTGCCGCCATCCGGCTGGAAAGAGACTCTGGGTTTTTCACAGAACTTTGCTGAGGCTGCGGAGACGGTTGAGGGCTCGCCGATTTGGTGGCGGTGGGAGCCACAGGTTTGGCCGACGCCTCAATCACAGTCTTCTGCCGTTGCACTTCATTTTCAAGGACTCGAACCAAAGTTTGAAGGTCCGAGACTTCTTCTTTGAGTTGAAGGATCTGCTCTTCCTTCTCCTGGAGAACCATGGAGTAGGCCTTTTTGATCTCTTGCAAAAGAAGCTTCGTGGTCTCGCTCGAATCCGAGCCTTGAGAAGAAGGAGCTTTAGGCTCCTGGTCCTGAGTGGCACTACCTTTGGGGGGGACGATGGTCTCAGGGCCAGAAGCCTGCTTTTGTGTTGGGAGGGAGTCATCCAGAATGAAATATTTCCCGTCGGTGAACTGGAAGGTTAAGTCGTTGGACTTAATCTTTCTCCTCAAGGTGGAGATACTCACGTTATGTTGACTTGAGTATTCCATCAGAGTTAGCCAGTTTTCCTTCGCCAAAACATCTCCTTCTGGTTAATCAGACATTAACACAGGCCTCACCCCTGTAAAGAGTCACAGGACTATTCAAATAAAATCCAGACTTAGGCACTGGTCAAGTGATTGAAAGTCTATGAATAACCAGATCTAATAAGACTATGCGTGTACAGCAAAAGAAGAAGTTGGCCCTGGTTCTAAGTGGCGGCGGAGTGAAGGCGGCGGCTTTCCATATTGGAGTGGTCCTTGCCCTTCGTGAGAAGGGATTCAAGTTCTCCGGAGGATTTCACCGCGATCCGAAGTTCAAGTTTGAGGGACAGGAAATGACCTTTACCTTGTATGTGGGCTCTAGCGCAGGGTCGATGATCTCTTCTTTCCTCGCCAGTGGATACTCAGTGGACGCCATTGTGGACGCCTTTACCAAAGGGGCTGGGTTCTCCTCCTCGCGTCCCTTTGATACTCATGAAAATGACCTGTATCCAATCACTTACAAGGACATTTTTGCACTGAATATCCAGAGTGCTCACCCCTCCAACCTGCTCTCCAAGCTGTTCAAAGAGCGGCCTTCCCTGTCCGGAGGTCTAGAGACCTTGTTCAAAAAAGGCTTCAAGGTGAATGGTCTTTTTAGCACCCGAAACTTGGAACGTTACCTTCGCGAGAAGGTCCTGACCGACAATGATTTTCATTCACTGGCTGCCGAGTTGTATATTGTGGCCACTCAATTGAATCATTCCCGCAAGGTGGTCTTTGGTCCGTATTCGGAAACGACGAAGTCCAAAGAAATCATGTACGCAAATTTTGCGACGGTCTCGGAAGCGGCCTCGGCCTCGGCAAGCTTGCCGCCGTTTTTTGCGCCGACTCCCATTCGTATGCCCAATGGATCGGAACATTTCTTTTTTGATGGAGAGATTCGGGACACCCTTTCGACCCATGTGGCCGCCGATCAAGGTGCGGATCTTGTAGTCAGCAGCTATTCCATTCAGCCCTACCATTACAACAAAGAGATGGGTTCGCTTCATGAATATGGAATGCCCATCATTTTCAACCAGGCACTTTATCAATTGGTCCAGCAAAAGATTGAACGCCACATCAAACATCAAAAAGACATGAGGTCGATGATTAAGGCCGTTCAAGGTTATTTGAAAGAAGCTCAGGTTGACGAGCTGCACATCGAAAAGCTTACCGAGATTTTGGTCCAGCGAACCAATTTAAATCCCACAGTGGATTACATTTACATCCATCCCAGTCCCTCGGATTATCGCTTCTTTTTTGCGGATCACTTCAGTTTGAACAAAAAGGTTTTAGAGAGTTTGGTCAAAGCGGGCTTTCGAGCCGCAATGGAATCCCTGCGGCCCTTGGTCTAGCCAAACCGATCTAAACCCAAATCCAATTCCAATCCCATCTCAAACAATCCAAACCCATTCCGCCAAAAGGTACCTGCTTCCTTTTCCGATATGCACCGCATATCGGAAAAGGAAGCAGGTACCTTTTGGCGAAGATTTTTGCCGAGCCCGAAGGGGATCAGCTGAAGATTTCTAAGACGGATTTAAAGAACTGGTTGAAAAAGCTTTCCGAAGAAATTCCAAAACCCACGACCATCAATGCCAAAAGAGTCACTGCAAATTGAGAAACGGGTTTGGGAATCCAAGTTCGCTCCTCAAGCACAGACTCTTCCATGTACATGGCCACAATTGGACGAAGGTAGTAGTAAACACTGATGACAGAACCTAAAACACCCCAAAGTGCCAACCAATTCAAATCTTGCTTGATGGCTGCAGCCAACACCAAGAATTTTCCAAAAAATCCCACGGTGGGTGGAATCCCCGCCAAACTCAAAAGCACCACCGAAAGGCTAGCCGCAAGGACCGGTCGAGATCTCGCCAATCCTTTTAAGTCTTCCAAGACAATTTCTTGGTTCGCATTTCTTTCAAGCAAAGAAAGCACTCCAAACGAGGCCAAAGTCATAATGGTGTAAGCAAAGAGATAATAGACCACGCCCGTTGCTCCAACCAAGTTCTGTCCGCCAATTCCTGCGGCAATCAAACCAATCAAAACGTAACCGGAGTGACCCACTCCCGAGTAGGCCAACATCCGCTTGATGCTTTTTTGTCGAAGGGCGCCCACATTTCCAACCAGGATGGTGATCACCGCCAACCATTGAAGTACATCTACAAATGGAAAAGATCTAGGCGCTGTGAAGATGTCTAAAGACATCCATCGAAGAACAAAAAAGACCGTGGCCACTTTCACGCCCGAAGCCATAAAGGCTGTAACTGGAGTTGGCGAACCTTGATATACGTCTGGGGTCCAGGAGTGAAAAGGAAAGATCGAAAATTTAAAAAGCAAACCGGACATGAACAAGATCACCCCGATTAAAAACAAACGGTTGGTGGAAGCCAAGTTGACGGCCATTTGCTTCAGCTCGGGAAGACTGGTCGTTCCTCCGGCTCCAAAGATAAATGAAATTCCATACAGTAAAACGGCAGACGCAAAACTTCCTAAAACGAAGTACTTAAATGCAGATTCTTTAGAAAGACGCTCTTCTTCACTCAAAGCAATCAATACATATAGACAAAGACTCATCAGCTCGATGCCAATAAAAGTTACAATCAAGTCGTTGGACCAGGCGAACACCATCATTCCAATGGCTGCATTCAAAGTCAGAAAAACTATTTCCGAAAATTGAAGCTTTTGAGTGGAAGGGTTCTCTTTCAACAGAGTGAGCCCGACCAAAGTCGCAAGCAAAATTAACATGGAAACAATCATCGATAAGGAATCAAAAACGATGGCTTTTGAAAAGAATTCCCCTTGAATCCCCCAGTTACCAAACAAAAGTGCCAAGGCCGAAAAGCAAGAGACCATGGCAATCCCGTAAGGAACAAATGCATTTGGCTCTTTGTTTCCAGACAACGCCTTGATCAAAACCGGAACCAAGCTGCCAACAAACAAAGCAATTGCTGGCGAAGCAACTAGAAGATCAACCCAACCAAATGAAATCTGCATAATAACCTCTACGGTCCAACTTTAAGTTCGTAGTTAGACATGTTGTTTACAAAATGATCCAAGCTCGCTTTGGAGTAAGAAAGGAAGTGGTTTGGAAACAAACCCATCCAAAATATAAGTAAAATAAACGGAACCAAAATCACAACTTCTCTAAAGTTGATGTCTAGACCTTGGTCTTTATATTTTGCAACCAAGGCTCCCTCGGTTCCAAAGAAAACCCGCTTCACCATCCAAAGCATATAAGCTGCTCCAAGCACCACACCTAAAACAGCAACTCCACCTAAAATTTTGTGGGCTTGAAATCCACCCAGAAGAATTAAAAATTCACCAATAAATCCATTGGTTAGTGGAACGGCAATGCTTGAGAAGGTCACAATCAAAAAGGCGATGGTGTACCAAGGAGCCACTTTTGCAAGTCCTCCATAAGATTTGATTTCACGAGAGTGAGTGCGCTCGTAAATCATTCCCACCAAAATGAACAGTGCTCCCGTCGAAATCCCGTGATTGAGCATTTGGTAAAGTCCGCCGGTTGTTCCGTAAATGTTGAACGCAAAAAGTCCAAGCATCACGTATCCCATGTGAGACACAGAAGAATAGGCAACCAACTTTTTTACGTCGGTTTGCACCATGGCAACCAAAGCTCCATAAACAATACCCACCACAGCCAATAGAAGGAACAACCAAGCATAGTACTGTGCGGCCTCTGGAAAAATCGGAAGAACAAAGCGAAGGAACCCATAAGTTCCCATCTTCAACATCACTGCGGCTAAAATTACAGAACCGGGAGTTGGAGCTTCCACGTGGGCATCAGGCAACCAGGTGTGAACCGGAAACATGGGAACTTTAATTGCGAAGGCCAAGCAGAACGCGAAAAACATCAAGGTTTGAGTGCTTAAAAACTGACCCGCCACAAAAGGAACGGACAATTTATAGAAATCCAAAACACTGGCGCTGAGGTTGCCCAGCTGCTCTTGAGCCATAAAGATCAAACCGATGATCGCAAGAAGCATCAACAGTGATCCAAACATGGTGTAGATGAAAAACTTCAACGTGGCGTACAGCTTTCGAGCGCCTCCCCAAATCCCGATCATAAAATACATGGGAATCAGCGACGCTTCGAAGAACACATAAAACAAGATTGCGTCCATGGCCAAAAAGGTTCCAAGCATAGCTGTGGACAGAAAAAACAAATTTATATGAAAAAAGCGAATGCGCTCGGTGATCGAGGTCCAGCTGGCCAAAATGGTAAAGGGAACCAAAAAGGTAGATAAGATCACCAACCAAAAGGAGATCCCGTCAACTCCAAGAAAGTACTGAATTCCTAAGGTGGGAATCCAAGGAGACTGCTCTACCAATTGAAGGTTTGCCGTTGCAGGATCAAAGTGTTGAAACAGCAAAAGACTAAATCCAAAATGTAAGATTGAAAGAATCAATGCTGTGGGACGGATCCAAGATTTGGGAACCAATCCCACAATCAAAGCCAAAACCAAAGGCGAAAATACGAGTATGGACAGAAACATTTATGACCCCATCAATGCGTAGGTAAGTACAACAACAATTCCCAAAGTCATATAGAGGGCATATTGTTGGGTTTTTCCATTTTGCAACGTCTTAACGAATTCAGAGAGACCTTTGGAAAGATCCGCAGCCACATAGGTCATCTTATCGATGAAATTCACATCTACATACAGCCAAAGGGCTTTTGATCCTTCGATCAACGGATTGATCACGAATGCAAAGTAACCTTCATCCACATAATATTTGTTTTCTACAATGGGATGTACGGGCCCCATGGACTTTGCAATTTTCTCCGGTCGATCTTTGTGAAGAATATAAAAGTCATAGGCAAAGTAGGCTGCGATTCCAGCAAGTCCAACGGCAAGCCCCATCAATCCCCACTCCATCAATACAGAGGGATGACCCAAATGCGCATTGTGAATCATGGGCTCCAACCACTCGAGGAAATAGTTTTCGGGATGGCCAGGCAAAACAGAACCAATCACGTGGGGAATTCCAATCCATCCACCCACAACGGACAAAAATCCCAACACCATCAAAGGAATGGTCATCGTCAAAGGAGATTCGTGAGGATGAGTGTCCGATCCGTACCGGGCTTTTCCCCAAAAGGTCAAAGCCATCAAACGGGTCATATAGAACGCGGTGCAAACTGCGGCTACCACTCCAAGCAACCAAACTCCCAAGTTTCCTTGAGGACTAAAAAAGGCATAAGCCAAAATTTCATCTTTACTAAAGAAGCCTGCAAAAGGAGGCATTCCAATAATGGCCAACCATCCAAAAACAAAAGTGATGTGAGTGATCGGCATGATCTTCGCTAACCCACCCATTTTTCGGACGTCTTGTTCTTCGTGCATGGCATGAATCACACTGCCCGACCCCAAGAACATCAGGGCCTTAAAGAAGGCGTGAGTCATCAAGTGAAACATGGCCGCGTGAAAGGCGCCCACGCCCACAGCGATGAACATAAAGCCCAACTGGGAAACGGTGGAATAAGCCAAAATCTTTTTGATATCCCATTGGGTCATTCCAATGGTGGCCGCAAAAAATGCCGTTAAAGCTCCGGTCCAAGCCACCACTTCCATGGCATGTGGAGCAACCATAAAAAGTGCTGACATTCGAACGATCAAATAAACACCAGCTGTCACCATGGTTGCCGCGTGAATCAATGCAGAAACAGGAGTGGGACCGGCCATGGCATCAGGTAGCCATACATAAAGAGGAATTTGAGCCGACTTTCCAGTGGCTCCGATAAACAAAAACAAACAGGCCAAAGTGATCGGGCCGGTCCAAGCGGATTCCGCCACTTGAGGAACCATTGCGGCAAGCTCTGAATAGTCCAAAGTTCCAAAAGTCAGAAATAAAATAAAGAGTCCAATTAAAAAGCCCGCATCTCCAATTCGGTTGGTGATGAAAGCTTTCATCCCTGCGGCTGCTTTTTCTGAATCCGTAAACCAAAAACCAATCAAGAGGTAAGAGCAAAGGCCCACACCTTCCCAACCCACAAAAGTCATCAACAGGTTGTCTCCCAGAACCAAGATCAACATGTTGAACAAAAACAGGTTCAAATAGGAAAAGTATTTTGCCGGGCGCTCATCGTGAGACATGTACCCAATACTAAAAAGATGAATCAAAGTTCCTACGCCAGAAATGATCAAGATCATGATGGCGCTAATTTGGTCGACCACAAAGCCCGCTTGAACCTTTAAAGATCCCACGGGAATCCATGTAAAAAACAAGGCTTCCAAAGATCGCTCTTCGGCAGGCAATCCCACCAATTTCACAAACAATGTCACCGCACAAAGAAAAGAAATCCCCGCCGCCGTTGTGGCAATGGATCCGGCCAAGACCGCATTTTTTGAGCGAAACCTAGGGCCATTAATAAAGAATCCAATCAATGGAGAGGCGAGCAACAATCCAATTAAAAATGAAGCATCCATGAAATTAACCTTTTAACTTCTCGAAGTGTCTGATGTTGAGTTCTTTAAATTTCTTATAAATTGCTACCGCTAGGGCCAGTCCAACACCCGCTTCCGCCGCAGCAATGGTCATCACAAAGAACACCATAATTTGTCCATTGAGTGCGCCCGTCTCTCTGGCAAAAACGACAAAGCTCAAGTTCACTGCATTCAGCATCAACTCGATACCCATCAACATCACGATCACATTCTTTCGCATCATGACGGCAATCATCCCGAAAGAAAACAAAATGGCCGAAAGGGCCAAGTAATGCTCGGGACCAATTCTCAAAAATTTATCGGCGATCAGCATGGGTGCCCCCTTTCATTCGACTTAAAGCGACGGCTCCGATGGCAACCACCAAAAGCAAAACGCCCAACACTTCAAAAGCAAACAGATAATTTGTATACAATAATATAGACAGATATTTGGTCACATCCGCGTTTGGATCACCCACGCCCCAAGAAGCTCCATCCACAACTTGAACGCTGTGAGAAATCGCTCCAATGGCCACTCCGGCCAACGCGGCCGCAGAAAATACTTTTAAAAATCCAGAAAGCATTCCTTTCGAAAAGGCTTGAAGTTCTGATTTCAAATCGAAAAGCATCAACACCATTACGAAAAGAACCATCACGGCTCCGGCATAAACAATGACCTGAACACCGGCAATAAAGTGAGCTCCCAGCGAAAAGAAAACCGCGCCCAATCCCAACATGGTCAACACCAGGTAGAGTGCGGAGTGAATGGGATTTGTCGCAGAAATGGTTTTGTAGGCGAAAAAAGTCAAAAACAGGGCTAGAGCATAAAAACTGATCGCTTCATAAATCATGATATCACCAACTTGTTCTCATAATAAAAATGACAATTGCCGTTACAATGGTGTTTCCCAAAGCCCATGGAAGCATGGTTTTCCAACCCAAATCCATCAACTGGTCATAACGAAAGCGTGGCAAACTCCAACGCACCCAAATGAACAACCAAAGAAACAACAGAACCTTTGTCAAAAAAACAACGTGAAGAATCAATGACGTCCACACGCTGGTCATTGTGGGTGTGGAACCGGCGAACCAACTGCTCACGGTTCCTGGAGTTAAGAACGGATAGAGAGTGTAACCCCCAAAATAAAAGGTCACCATCAATCCTGAAGCAACGAGCATATGTCCATATTCACCGATATAGAACATGTTCATTTTAATTCCGCCGTACTCGGTGTGGTATCCCGCCACCAATTCGGCTTCAGCTTCCGGAAGGTCAAAAGGCAAGCGATTGGTCTCGGCGAACATTGCCGCCAACAGTAAGATCGCACCCAGCGGCTGATAAAAGATTCCCCAGTTCGGAAGAAAATCAAAAGTGTAAACCGTTCCTAAAACGTGAAAAGACAAGGGGCCGCTTTGCAGACGAATCATTTCGGAAAAATCAAAAGTGTTAAAAAGAAGCAAGATCCCCACGATGGAAAGACCCATGGCCAATTCGTAACTGATGGTTTGGGCGCTGGCGCGAAGGGCTCCGTACAAGGAGTATTTGTTGTTGCTGGCATACCCCGCAAGCATCAAAGAGTAGGCTGCCAAAGAGGACACCGCCAAAACGAAAACGATTCCGATTCCAATTTTGTAGGATTGAAAATCAAATTGGTAGGGTCCCCAAGTTTGCCCCAACCACTCGAAGGGTTCGACAAAAATTGGATGGGAAAGTGGAATGGCTCCGAATGCGAGGGCTGCAGGAATTAACGCCACAACCGGTGCTGCCAAAAACAAAAAGCGGTAACCGCGCTCGGGCATGAAATCTTCTTTGGTCAAGAACTTCACTGCATCAGCAAGAAGCTGAGTGAGACCCAAAGGTCCCACACGGTTCGGACCAAATCGGTTTTGAATGTAAGCAGATCCACGACGTTCCACCCAAACAAGAAGTGGCACCAATTGCACCATCATCACGAAGATCAAAACCATCTTGATAAAATTCACACCAATTTCAAAAATATCTGAACCCATGATCTATTCCCACTCCAAGGCTTTGGACTTCACTTCCCAAAGAAGACCTAAAATAAAAATCAAAAGAAAGACGCCCATGGCACCCATAATATAAAGACCGTATCCCTGTCGAATGAAGTCATTGAAGCTCAACGCCCAGGGGTACATGAAAATGATTTCAATATCGAAAAGGATAAATAGAATTGCGGTGAGGTAAAACTTGATGGGAACCTTGGTAGATCCGCTCATGTCGGATTCCAGTCCACACTCATAAGTTTCTAATTTTGTTTTTGATTTTGCGGCTTTCGTTCCTAATAAAGAAGCTACAACAATGATGGCAGCTCCAAACACGACGACAAAGCCACTGAGAACAAGCACGGGTAGTAGTTGCGACATATTTTCCGTCCCAATAGTTAGCCAAAGATGAAATTTCCTAATATATACAAAGCGTGAGTCAAGATACCAAGAAGCAAAAGTCATTACAGGCTTTTAGTGCAGCGAGTTAGGAACCATGAGCTTTCATTTTTGGCCGTCAAATCAGAACATCGAAAATTTTCTTAAGGGCTCGCGGTCCGCTATGGACATTGTGGGTTCTGACTCGGTGGTTTTTCTGGCGGGCTGTCTCCTAGATGACCGGGTTCGTTGGAATGCCCGTCCACATTTAGTGGTTGTTCCTTCCTCTGACGAAGCGGACTCCCTGGTTCAAGCGCTGCAATTTTTCGATCCCGCATCATCTGCTGAAATTTTAAGCGGATTTGATGTGAGTCCTTACTCCGGACTTTATCCTTCGCGAAAATTGATGGCGCAAAGAATGGGTTGGTTGTGGAAGGCCTCCCACGCCAAAGCCGGCCAAATTTTTATTGCTCCCATCGAGGCCCTTCTTCAAAAAACTTTGCCCTATTCAGAATTTTCCAAGCGGCAGATGACTTTGCAAAAAAATGAACTTCTGTCGGATAATTTTGCAGAGATTTTAAAGTCTTGGGGCTACACCCAGACTCCCATTGTTGAGGACGTGGGAACCTTTTCATTCCGGGGCGGCATCGTGGATGTGTTCTCGCCGGCCCATGAAAAACCCCTTCGCATGGAACTTTTTGGAGACGTCATTGATTCGGCGCGGTTTTTTGATCCGGGGTCTCAACGCAGCGAAGAGGATTGCCTTCGGTATGAAGTCATCCCTCCTATGGAGATCCAATTCACCTCTGAAAGTCGCCAACGTGTTTCGAAGTACTTTCAACAGACGCTCAGCGAAGATGTGGAAAACCCGGATGAAGTTCAAAACATCAAACAGCATTTGTCTTTGGGTGCCTATCAACACGGCATGGAATTTTTGCTGGCGGGATTTTTTGAAAGTTTAGATTCTCCGCTGGATCATTTTTCTTCCGAGTTGAATGTGTGGATGTTAGATCCCATGGCCTGCGAAAAATCTGGAGATGAATTTTTTCGCAATCTCAAAAAGGATTTCGAACTTTCTGAAAACTTGGTGTTTCACCCCCGAATTGAAGATCTATTTGTTTCGGTGGATGAATTGCCTTACCCCGAAGATTCAAAAACCCTTTCTTTGTCCAAAATTAAAATCGAAGAAGGCGCGCAAGAAGTCGAAGAGCATTTAAAACCGGCACTTCTTCCTGTTTCCACAGGTTCGCTAAAAGAAGTGGCAAATCAAATTAAAAATTTGAGCGGCAATGCCACGGACCTTTCTCAATTTTTGGGACAAAAAGTTTCCGAGTGGAAAAACTTAAAACAAACCGTCGTGTTTGCACTTTCCACTCAAAGCCAAGCCGAACGCATCAAGCTTTTATTGGATCGAGTGGGGTTGACTTCCACCTTGATTGAAAACAATGAACCCGTTCCATTGGATTTTATTGAACGGGAACAACAAAATGTGAAGGGCGTTCATTTGATGATTCGGAATTTGCCCGAATCCTTTCGATTGAATGAACCCGGTTGGATTTTTCTTCGAGAAGCCGACCTGTTTGGAAGAACCTCTAAAAAACGACGGGCCTCCAAAGAAGGTGTGAATGAAGATTCCAAAGCCTTCGCACTGAACTTTTCGGATTTAAAACCTGGCGATTTGATTGTTCACAAGCTTCACGGCGTTGGGGTCTACGAAGGATTGAAAGTCATGCCCATTCAAGGGGTGGACGCCGAGTTCATTCAACTGAAGTACAAGGGCAACGACCGTTTGTATCTTCCTGTCTATCGCATTCATCAGATTCACAAGTACTCGGGCCCGGCGTCTCCCGCACTCGTAGATAAACTGGGGGGCACCAGTTGGGAAAAAACCAAAACCAAAGTGCGCTCTCACTTGCGAGACATTGCCGGCGAACTTTTAGAAATTTACGCCAAACGAAAAATGGCCAAGCGACCTTCTTTTGGAATTCCCGATGCAGATTACCGCGCTTTTGAAGCGGCCTTTCCCTACGATGAAACCGAAGACCAGTTGAAAGCCATTGATGACATTTTAAGTGACCTTCAAAAAGATGCTCCTATGGATCGATTGGTTTGCGGCGATGTGGGTTTTGGAAAAACCGAAGTGGCCATGCGTGCGGCCTTTAAAGTCGCCCAAGAAGGAAAACAAGTTGCGATCATTGCTCCTACGACAGTACTGACCTTTCAACATCTTGAAACCTTTCAAAAACGATTTAAAGGTTGGCCGTTGGTGATTCGATCTTTGAACCGTTTTGTTCCGCGCAGTGAAGCAAAGAAAACATTGGAAGATTTGAAAGAGGGACGCGTTGATATTTTGATCGGCACTCACCGTTTGTTAAGTCAGGATGTTCGGTTTAAAGATTTAGGTCTATTGATCATCGACGAAGAACAACGCTTCGGAGTAAAGCACAAAGAGAAGCTTCGAAAAATGCGCGCTCATCTAGACACTTTGGCCATGTCGGCCACTCCCATTCCTAGAACTTTGAATATGAGCTTGGTGGGTGTCAGAGATTTAAGTTTGATCAATACGCCTCCCGTGGACCGACTGCCCACCCGAACCTTTGTTTGCAAATTTGATCGGGCCACCATTCAAAAAGCAGTGGAGAGCGAGTTGTCTCGAGGAGGTCAGGTTTATTTTATTCACAACCGGGTGCAGAGCATTTACGCCCTGGCGGAAGAATTGAAAGAAGCCTTGCCGGGAGTTCGCATGCAGGTGGCTCACGGACAAATGGAAGAGGGGCAACTTGAAAAGGCCATGGTTGCCTTTTTTCATCACGAAATTGATTTGCTGCTTTGTACGACCATTGTGGAATCAGGGATGGATGTGCCTCGAGCCAATACGATGTTTATCGATCGTTCTCACCAATTGGGATTGAGTCAACTTTATCAGTTGCGTGGTCGTGTGGGGCGAAGCAAAGAGCGAGCGTATTGCTATTTGTTGATTCCGCAAAATCAGAAATTGGACAAAGACGGACAAGAGCGATTGCGCATCATTCAAGAGAACTCGGCGTTGGGTTCGGGAATTCGAATTGCTCAATATGATTTGGAACTGCGTGGAGCCGGAGATATTTTGGGCGAAAGCCAAGCCGGACACATCAATGCGGTTGGATATGAACTTTACTTGGAACTTTTGGAAGAAGCCATTCACCGCGCGCGCGGAGAAGATGTGGCCGATGTGGAAATCGAACCCGAAATCAATTTGCGCATTCCTGCATTGATTCCCGATCAGTACATTTCGGATTTGCGCATTCGATTGGCCTACTACAAAGCTTTGGCACAAATCGAATCACCAGAGGATTTGGATCGCATTGAGGAAGAGCTGCGCGATCAGTTTGGAAAACCTCCAGAACCGGTGATCAATTTGATGGGTCTGATGTTGATTCGAAAACAGTGTCGTGATTTGGGCGTGAGAGATTTAAGTGCAGGCAAAGTGGGATTGGCTTTGGCCTTTACAGAGCGCACTCCGTTGTCACCTGAAAAGGCCATTGAACTGACTTCAAGGGCGAACAAAAAGTATGGAATCACTCCTGATTCTCGGTTGACAGTGCGAATGAACGAAATCACATGGCCCCGAGTCGCCGAAGAACTCGATTACCTTCTCAAAAGCGTATGAAACTTTTTGAAAATTCATCTGTCACTTCCACAAGGTTTCTAAAAATCTCAAACAGTCCTCGCTTCGCTGCGGAACTCAATTTTTAAAGACCTTGCGAAAGTGCCCCATCAAATCTTAAAAGTTCTAAAGCATTGCTCAGTAAAATTAGATGCGTATGAAAACTTGATGTGCGTGTTTGCTGGATATTAGATCATTCCAAAAAATGAGTTCCGCAGCGAAGCGAGGACTGTTCGAGTTTTCTAGTCGCAACCGATGAGTTGCTTGAGTTTGCACATCAACGACATGCGTGTCGTGATTTTTTCGAACATGTTTTCACCCGTGGATGAAATGTCCGGATGGGTGGAGGCCAACGATCGACCGACAAATCCTGCACTCGATTTCGATCCGCCAGGAAGATATTTTTTCAAATCCAAGCCTCGATACTTGTTTCGATATCCTCGTGAATTGGATCCGTATCCACCGAATCCACCCGAAGAGGAGATTGCCGAAGGATCTGCATTGTTTCCTTGGTAACCTCCGCCACCGCGAAGGCCTTTTTCAATGTCGGTGTTTACTCCGCCCGCTTGTCCGCCACCATTTTCATTTCCGGTGGAACCGAAACCTGATCCGCCACCGCCATTTGGAATTCCTCCGGCGCCTCCGTTGGGAATGGCGCGCCCTTGTGCAGCTGCCGCTACTTTGGTGTCGTACTGAGGAAATTGTGGAAGGCCATCAATAGATCCGGTGTTGAAATCCGAAAGGGAAGCTGCGCTTCCTCCGGTTTCCTTCAAATCCGCTGCAGTGTTGAAGTTGTCCGCGGAACCTCCGCAAGCAGGCGAGTTGGGATAGGCGATGCAATCGGTGTCTGAGGTTGCCGCAGCTTGATTTGTTTGGTTGTTGTTGTTTCCAGCCATGCCTGCCAGTCCCGAAAGGGCTTGGCCCATTCCTCCACCACTGTCGTTGCTCGCGGTGGATGCGTCGTTGTTTCCATTGTTCGAATTGTTATTGGCGTTGCTGTTGTCATTGTTGTTTGAATTGTCGTTTTTATTTGGATCTTGTTTTTGAGAAGCGGTCTGCGCACATTTTTGTGATTTTAAGGAATCTAAATAGTTCGAACTGGATTGTGCGGTGATGGTTCGCTCCACTTGTTCCAATTGGTTTTCACAAATGAATTTTCCATCATTAAAAACTTCTAGGGCAGTTTGAAGTTTAGAGGTGCTGCAACTGGGATCACCAGAGCAATCGTAGTTCTGCCATTTCTCTTTTGAGGTTTTGCACGAGGTTGAACAGGAAGATCTTCCGCTGTAGCAAGATCCCGCCAATTTGGCATTTTGATCCCAACCTTGTTTACTGGCTTGTTCCAGTTGAGAGCAAAAACTTCGAATGCTTTGTGGATCACTTCCCGAAGCCGGTGGAGTGATCAATTTGGATTTAGAATCATTACAACTTTTTACAGCGGATTCGATGGAGTTCTCACAAGACATCATCTCCCGATCCAAATCAGCCATGGTAAATCCAGATTGGCGTTGAGGTTGCTGTGGCTTTTGTTTTGCCACAGGCTTCTTTGGATCTGTCGGCCGCGCCGTCGGAATTGGGACATTTGCCCTTTGTGGCTGAACCACAGGAGCCTTCGGAGGATCTATTGCAAATTGTGGTTGAGCTCCACTATTCGCCGAAAATGTGTTGGATTCAATACTTGCATAACACTCATCCCTTGCATCTTGTGCTCTTTGGGCGACATCTGTACAGTTGGACATCATTTGTCCGCACTCTCGAACCATCGCCGGATCCGTGGATGAAGTGGATCCTGCCGATGGATTCATATTTCCGCATAGGATTTGGACCTTTGCTGTGCAATCTTTGAAGACAGAATCATAAACAGGGAGAAGTGCGCACTCTGAGCCCATGACTGGACTCGAAAAAGTCGCAAGGAATGCATATAAAATCAAAAATGATTTAAATTGACCCACGCTTTAATGATAGCCGGTGTCTGTAATTTTCCCAAATTTCAAGAAATTAAATCGCGAGAACGTCTTATTATGAGACAAGTTGCTAGGCTTACAACATCTCTGGGGGAGAGCCCTTGCTAATCATTGTGAATACTGAATAATTCGTATTAACTTCAGCATCTAACCCGTCAGGATTAACTTTCAATCCCTCAAAACCGTTCGGGGAAATTTTGGGATCCCCCACGTTGAAATCTCCTCCTAACAGACCTACAGCTTCTCCCCGTGAATTTAGAGCCACTGCGCCCGATTGCCAAACTCCTGTATCACAGTCGGTTCTGAATCGGTTTTTTCTATTTTCAACTCTTAAGATTTTGCACTTTTGAATGATTCTTTCGTTACGATTGTTATCTCCTCCATGAAAATTGTATGCTTGTGTGGCTACAACTGTTATTTCTTCCCCTTCTTTTAAAAGAGTGGCATCTCCAATTTCATAGGGCCGAACGCCTCGTGGAGTCGTGGCAATTTGAATCTTAACTTCGTCTTTCCCAACATCTCCAACAGATTTCATACAGTTTGGCTTTCCCTGAACAGTATTCGCCATTAATTTAAAATATTCCTTTGATGAAATATCTTGTGCAAAACATTGGTCTAAATCTCGAAAGACTTTGCAGTTATCTGCTGAAGTAATCGTATGTGAAGAAAGGGATAATTGATTTGGTCCCGTAAGACTTGCTGACCCTACACGGAGTGCATAGGGCTTGCCATTTATGTCTTTTTTTCCATTTTTTGGAATACAAAAAAGTTTCATCGTCGCGCGTGTGTACTCTGCATCGGTATACTCGCGGTCGTCCTTGCCATAGATAGCAACCTTTTGGACGAGCTTTCGATAGTCTTGAACTTCGTCAGTGCGGATCTCTTCGCAGTTTTTGTTCTTCATGGGATTGGGTGGAAACGTGGGAAGTGAATGCGCAATGGAACTCAATGCAACCAATGTGGTTATCATCGATGGCTTAAGAAGGATTTTTAAAATTTGATGAATTTTGGAATTCATAGTTTTCGTACCTTTCACTCTCCACAGACATTCAAAGAATACCAACGAAAGGCCTAAAAATCCAATGAATTTATATAGTTAGACAGGACTCCATGTAATCTCTACATGACTTTAGTTTAGACACTTTTTAAATTTCATGAGTGGATCCGGGCTGTTAGTCCAGCGACAATTCTTGTCACCCGCTTTGGTTCATTTTGACATTAAGTGGTAGCTAGATGGGTTCTGGTTGCCAGTTTCTGCCCAGGGCTCCACATCTTTGAAGGATCTTGAGCATAAAATATTGGA